>ERZ1026856.254-NODE-254-length-37144-cov-15.394403_pt1 | contig 37144 bp, 30 predicted proteins | sample MGYA00380158_ERZ1026856 | MGnify/ENA primary metagenome ERZ1026856 (study PRJEB33269, sample SAMEA4719794) | human gut metagenome | biome: human-associated habitat; feature: organic feature; material: feces | place: Cameroon | collected 2013-10 ...
CTCCATTTCTCCGTTGGGAGAAACTCCGATGCACTCAACAGGCTAAAGCCCATAATGAAATAGGCAGCTAATCTTCTTAGCTGCCTACCCGCCAATGGAATATTTGGATTCGGGCATTACCCCTGCCTTCCTACGGTCTACAGTAATGCTATCATTACTACCATACTGATTGCTGCATAGATAGTGATTTTTCCCTTTATTGTGCTTCCAAAATGCTGCTTTCTGACCTTTTTCATATAGTCTGCTCCTGTAATCTTAATTCACCTTTTTGTTTTTTTGCCTGATATAATGCTTTATCTGCTCTGTCATACAGAGTTTTTGTATCCTCATTTGCTGTTCTTTCCGCACCACCGATACTCAAGGAAATATTTAATTCCGGTATAAGTTCTCTCATATAGTTCAAAAATTCTTTCTGAATCCCCTGCATAATATTCATGACATCTTTTTTATTTATGTCAGCAGGAAAAAATAGTATATACTCATCTCCGCCCAGTCTTGCAAGAATTGACTTATCACTTGCTTTCTTTCTCATAATGTCAGCAAGTTTGATCAACACATTATCTCCAAACAAATGCCCTTTGGTATCATTTACACTCTTAAAATTATCAACATCGCAAATGAAGAAATATCCGCCTGCCTTTCTATCAAATTCTTTCTCCATCAAACTGACTGCATTTTTCCTATTATTTAGTCCTGTCAATGAATCATATTCTGCCTCATGCTTTAATATTTCCTCTCTCTTTAACTGTTCTGTAATATCCGTCATAATACTGATCATGGCTTTCCGCCCATCATTTGTAATAATTTTTTTCCCAATATCATTTACCCAGATAAGACGATTGTTTTTGCCAACAACACGATACACTATCTCATATTCGTTTTTTTCCTGTATCTGTTCCATGATACTTTCTTCTACTCTTTGCTGATCCGCTGTATAAATAACATTCATCATCTTTTCATCCGTTACAGCAATTAGTTCTTCATAAGTATATCCAAGAATTTCCAACATTTTATTATTGATGGTATATAGTGGATAACCCTCTTCCAGATATCCACCCATAATACCTCCCGGAAGTGCATTTGTCACAAGCTCCGTAAGTTTTTCTTCGGATTCCTTCGACAATGTTCCTAATACACTTTTTCCGTAATAAAGCGGAAAGAATGCACCTTTTTCCTGATCATGCTCCGGGGTAGACATATGCAGACTTGCAATTTTCCATTCATTGCCATCTTTTACACAGGTAGAAGTAAGTCGGGAATGTATTTCCGTAATTTCATTTTCTGCCTTTAATCTGATGTTAAAAACAGCTAACTGTGTACATATACTACCCCCTCCCGAAAAATTTTGCATATAATCACAAATCTCATATTCTAATGCATTTGGAAGCTCCTCAAATTCACTTAACAACAATTCACGAAACTCTCCTTTATTCCTTGAAATTTCCTGTTCTCCAGTTCCCACCGAAACAACATCTTCTGTAAGAACTGCCAGGGTAGCTTCAAGATTCCGTTCCGTCAAATAATGTTGAAAAAATTTTTCTAATAATTTTCTCATGCTGTCTCCTTTTAAAACCATTTCTTCTATTTAGGAAACTCCTACCAGATAAAACACCACTTGTTTTATATTCTGATCAGAAATTTTTTGGGATATATATCGGTACTTTAGTATACAATAAGACGATAAATTTGTTAATATTTCTTCATTAATCGACTTGTTTGCATTGCAAATCACTTATTTTTTAATTTCAAAGGGGATAATCAGCATCTCTTGTGATGCCGGTTATCCCCTAAACTGAATATATGTTCTCATCTAAAGCTGCATATTATTTATTTTCCTTTTTCTTTCTCACATATATCATTGAAAGTAATCCTGCCAATGACACTCCTAACAAAGAAATCCATAAAACTGTATGACTATTATCACCTGTCTTTGGAGCGGTTATCTGCTGATTATCATCTGTCTGACTTCCGCTAGTACCATTATTATTCTTGTCCTCAGGTACTGTTGCAGGTGTGTTATTCGTATTATCATTTTTGCCATTGTTTCCATCATTATCTTTTGGTTCATCACTTCCGGAATCACTCTTACTTACAGTAAATCTTGTAGAGGCTGTGCCATCTGTCCATATTATCTCAAAGGTATGGTTTCCGACAGAAAGGGTATTCAGATAGTCTGCTTTCAGTATAACAATGGTAGAACCTTCCTTTACAGTATAGTTCCTTACATCAACAAGATTGCCGTCAACCTTAACTCCCACGAACTTAGAAATCGCTCCGCTGCCCCTGATGGAAAGGCTTCCGTCGGAATTCTGTTCCCAGCTAGTGTTTGCACCATCTAAAATTTCACCTCTCCATGAATAACTTATTTTTATTGCAGATGACTTGCTTTTTATCCCTTGCTCTACTATAATCATTTTTGAATATATGTCTAAAAACAAAGGAGAGCTGCCATGACAGCAAACGATCTAATTTATAAATCCATCCACATTATCACCGAATACTACAATAACAATCTCCAACCCTATTTTGACAGTATAAGCGAAGATGTGTTGTGGATTGGTCCTGCTGAGAGACAGGAAATACGGGGACGTGAACAGGTTATTTCCACATTCTCAGCAGAGGTACACGGACTAAGCTTCACAATGGGATCGATACGTGCAATCTGTATTTCTCCCAGCAAAACTGCGCATGAGGTTATCCTGCAATATGAAATCTATACCCATTATCCTGATGGAAATACAGATTTACACAATCAAAGGATTCACTACTCCTGGTACAAAAAAAAGGTACGCACAGAAAGCGGTTCTGATTTCCGCTGGGAGATTGCTGTTCTTCACATCAGTAACGCATGGCCATACGACAGCAGAGACACCATTTATCCGATACACTATCAAAGTTTAGGCTTGCCGGTACAGTTGGTTGAAAAGTCGGAGCGTTACATGACTGTCACAGCGAATGACATGAGTGTGCACCGCATTCCAATAAACCATCTGCTATATATTGAAACAATAAAAAGAACTGCAAAGCTTCGTATTCACACAAGCACGGATACAATTATTGTAAATGGCACACTCCCGGACTTTGAGAAAACATACTCTGATTTCCTGCTTCGCATTCATGCAGGTTTTCTCATCAATCCTGAATGTGTCAGCAAAATTGAACGATTCACCGTTACCATGTCAAACGGTGCGAAGCTTCCTGTTCCCGAAAAAAAATATACCACCATCAAACGCCTGATACTCACAAACTTGCAATCCAACTGAGGATTCAAATCTCTTTTTGTAATCTCTGACTGTGAAACTAAAAAGTACCCTGCTTGTATACACCTGCGGTGTGGGATTTACAACTACATAAGACAACTTCGCTGAAGCTTGTTTTATCGTATGCTGGCAACGAAAAAAGCAGACACATGGAACATTTTCCACATATCTGCTTCTTTCTTTGCGTATAAACTCTGCTGGTGTCATAATCTCCGGTCTTTCCACATCAATATCAGAAAAATCCTTGTCTCCTGTCACAAGAATATCAACATCCTCTATGATTGCTGTGTATAGCAGCTTCCTTTCGCCTGTGACCGGATATCACCTCATACCCATCTCCATATGGATTTGTCCTTACAAGATGTGTTTCCGAAGCCACAACCCAATACAACTGAGACATTCACTCCATCAGAAATTGCTTTTTTGTATGTTTTCCGGTCACTCTGGTCGAACCTGAAAAACCTCTCAAAATGCCGGAAGTCGAGAGGTTTTACGAATCTGTCCGATGTAGTGCAACTATTGTCTCTATATGAAACGTCGAAGGAAACATATCGACACAACAGACCTTCTTCACTTCATATCCTCTCGCCTGTAAAACTTCCAGATCTCTTGCCAGACTGGTCGGCTTGCAGGAAATATAAACCATCTGAGGCACATTGTAACGGATGATTTTTTCCAAAGCTTTTGGATTGATTCCGTCCCTTGGTGGATCAAGTACAATATAATCCGGCTTTTCTTCAATGCTGTCAATGACTTTGAGCACATCCCCTGCGATAAATTCGCAGTTATGTAAACCATTTAACTGTGCATTCTCTTTGGCAGCTTCCACCGCTTCCTCAATAATCTCCACACCGATCACTTTTTTAGCTACCGGAGAAAGCATCTGTGCGATCGTTCCGGTTCCGGAATACAGATCGAATACAATTTTACCATGTTCCGCAATATCTGCGTCTGTTCCGCTTGGAAGTGCATCTCCGATAAACTCTCTGGCAGTCTGATATAGCACCTCTGCACCCAGGGAATTTGTCTGGAAAAAAGAAAATGGTGTAATCTTAAAGCGAAGCCCTAGCAATTCCTCGTAAAAGAAATCCTGTCCATATAAAACATCCGTGCCTTCATTCGTCACGGTATCTGCCACATTGTCATTTCTCGTATGCAGAATACCTGTCATGGTACCTTTGTAATCTGCTGCAAGAAGAGCGGCTTTCCAGCCCTCTAATAATTCCTCTTCCGTTCCTGCAAATGCGTTTTCCTGTGCATTGTTCAACGTACTTTCAACTTCATCCATCTGTGCTCCGGCAATTCCCGGAAAATCCGTCTGCGTTGTAGTCACCAGATCTACTAATATTTCCCCTGTTTTGACTGCCTTACGGACAAGCAGATGTCTTAAATATCCGGTGTGACGCAGTTTATGGTAATAGGTGATATTTTTTTCACGAAAATAAGCAAGTGTGACAGACAGGATTTTTCTGAAATCCTCATCCACGATCTGGCAGTTTTCCACCGTCACAATATCATAAAAGCTTCCACGCTTATGCATTCCAAGTGCTAACGGTCCATCCTTAAATTCATCCCCAAAGGAAAACTCCATTTTATTGCGGTATCCGGTCTGCCTTGGGCTTTCCTTGATTCCCAGAAACTGGTAATCCCGGTTTTCCTGATCGATCACATCATCCATTAATTTTTTTACCTGTTCTGCTTTCATCTCAAGCTGCCTGTCGTATGGAAGTGTCTGATAAGTACATCCTCCACATTCCCCGGCATGGACACATCCTGTTTTGTCCCCTTCCAGCGGTGACTTTTCCAATACCTCTAAAAGTCTGCCCTCTGCTTTTCCCTTGCGGATTTTATTGATGGAAGCACACACTTTCTGTCCCGGTATCGTATTTTTTACAATAACCTGTCTGCCATCCTCTGTTCTGATAATTCCCTTGTTTGGAAAGTCTACGCGCTCGATCACGCCTTCTATGATTTGTCCTTTTTTCATAAATTCCTCGCATTTTTATTTCATCAACTATAAAATAGTCCATGATTCCATTGACATTTTATTAACTTCGCAGTTTTCTATTTCTTTTATCTGTTACACAAGAAAAAAGGGCTGCATCCGCAGCCCTCCAGATTATTTTTATTCTTCTTCTTTTTTCTCTGCTGGTTTTGCCGGCTCTTCTTCGTCCTCTTCATCTTCGAAGAAATCGTCATCATAATCATCTTCAAAATCGTCTTCAAAATCTTCCAGATAATCTGGTGTAAAGAAACGATATACACCATATACTGCTGCTGCAACAGCTGCAATAATACCGATGATTGCAAAAATCCATACAACCTTTGATGTTTTCTTTTCTTCTGCTTCTTTTTTGTTTAATAATTCATTCAACTTTGTCATATTGATCAGGTCCTCTTTCTTATTAAGTAAGTCGTTTAACTTTGTCGCATTGATGAAATCTTCCACCTTATTCATAGTTTTCCGCTCCTTCTTTTATTTATACTTTTTAATTTTCCAGTTTTTATTGATTATTTCGTGATTCCATCACTCAATAATTTCGCCGTTCGTCAAATACAAATAAATTTGTATTTTCCTCTCTTTCGCTCATTATATCATATCCTTTACTTTTCGAATATAAAAAATTTACATTTTTCAAAAATTTTATATTTTTTTTAGAGTTTCGGATACGCAGACTTCCATGCTCCCGGACAGGATCAGATACGCTTTAATTTTGCAAAAGAGGCAAACATTTTTTTCACACCATATCCTTCGAAATCCACGGTCACCTCGTAATCTCTTCCGCCATCCATGATGTTTTTCACAACTCCTCTGCCAAACTTGATATGCGATACGGTGTCCCCGACACCATAGTCAAGCTCTGACTTTACAACACCCTTTGTGACAAGTGCCTTTGCCTGCATGCTCTGTCCGGATGGCTGCTGGCGCAGTGTTGTTCTTTTCGGTCGTGCAGTTGTCTGGTTCTGTAAAAAAGATGGGAAACTGCTCTCTTTTCCAAAAGAAGATCCTCTTGCAGATGCCGGCTTTCTCAGTTCACTGTCCAACAGTTCAGACGGAATCTCCCGAACAAACCGCGATACTTTATTATATTGCGTTTCGCCACGAATCATACGTTGTCTTGCACAGGTGATCGTAAGTTCTTCTTTGGCTCTCGTGATTCCCACATAAGCCAGGCGTCGCTCCTCTTCGAGATCCTCAGAAGAACTGTCCGAAGTGATGGACATATAACTTGGGAACAATCCATCCTCCATTCCGGCAAGGTAAACTTTCGGGAACTCCAGACCTTTTGCACTATGTAATGTCATTAAAACAACATAATCACTGTCCTCATCGAGACTGTCGATGTCTGCAACCAGTGCCACTTCCTCTAAAAAGCCACTGAGTGTCGGATGTTCCTCGCCTTCCTCATAAGCAACCACTTTACTGATCAACTCATCGATATTCTCAATACGCGCCTTTGCCTCTTCGGTATCTTCCGCTTCCAATTCTTTCACATATCCGGTTTCGTCTATAATCTCCTGCAAAAGTTCAGAAACGCTGATAATCTCTACTTTACTGCGCATCACCTGAACAAAATTCACAAATGGCTTGATCTTTGCTGCACTCTTACCGAGTGTTGGAATATCGTCTGCCATTTTTAGTGCATTATAAAAACTGATATCTGCCGTCGCCGCATAATCTGCCACACGGTTTAAGGTTGTTGCACCGATTCCACGTTTTGGCACATTGATAATTCTGCGGACAGCAAGATCATCTCTTGCATTATCGATCGTTTTTAAATAGGCAAGCAGGTCTTTGATCTCTTTTCTTGCATAGAAGTTCACGCCGCCGACAATCTTATATGGAATATTGGATACGATAAATTTTTCCTCAAAAAGACGGGACTGTGCATTGGTGCGGTAAAGAACGGCACAGTCACCGTAATGATATCTGCCGTCCTTCACGCAGGCATTGATATCCTTTGCGACATATTCTGCCTCCTCATAGCCTGTCTCAAACTGTTTAAAACCGATCTTTTTACCTTCCTCATTATCTGTCCAGAGTGTTTTTCTTTTTCGTCCCATATTGTTGGCGATCACTCCGTTTGCAGCATTTAAAATATTCTGCGTAGAACGGTAATTCTGTTCCAGTTTTATCGTCACTGCCTCCGGAAAATGTTTTTCAAAGTTCAGGATATTATAAATATTCGCACCGCGGAACTTATAGATAGACTGGTCATCATCACCAACGACACACAGATTCTTATACTTTCTGGCAAGAATACTGATCAGTTCAAACTGTGCCGTATTTGTATCCTGATACTCGTCCACCATAATATAGCGGAAGCGTTCCTGATAGTAGTCTAACACCTGATCATCCGTTTTAAACAATTCAACCGTCTTTACGATCAGATCATCAAAATCAAGCGCATTATTCCGCCGCAGTGCATCCTGATACTCCCTGTAAATCTCTGCCTGTTTCCGTTTTGCGAAATCCCCGGAAGCAGCCGCCCGGAGAGAAAATTCCTGTGGATCTACCAGTTCATCTTTTGCCTTGGAAATCGCAGCAAGCAGACTTCGCTCTTTGTAAATCTTAGTATCCACATTCAGACGTTTACAGATATCCTTCATCAGTGTCTTCTGGTCATCGGAATCATAGATTGTGAAATTAGTGTCAAACCCGATGCGGTCAATATGACGTCTTAAAATGCGCACACAGGTAGAATGGAACGTTGATACCCAGATGCTCTCAGAGCCATATCCCACAAGCTGGTCAATCCTCTCACGCATCTCACCTGCCGCTTTGTTCGTAAAGGTGATCGCCATAATATTGTATGGATTCACGCCCTTTTCTTCGATCAGATAGGCGGTGCGATGTGTCAGGACACGCGTTTTTCCGGAACCCGCACCCGCTAAGATCAGAACCGGTCCCTCCGTGTGAAATACCGCTTCTCTCTGCTGTTCGTTCAATGTATCATAAATGCTCATAGACATCTCCATTTCCGTTGTTGTTTTTAATATTCAATCCCTTTTTTACAATATCATATTCCCATCTATTGTAACACATTAACCATGTATATGAACAGTAAAATCGAACATATTTTCTTTTTTTAACAATAAAAATATTGCTATTTTAGTGTTAATTTATTAACCGCATTTCATCAATAGAATGCACTTAATAGGGAAGCCGGGGAACGGTTGCATCTACTCCGAGCCTGTGAAGGGGGATGATGCCGATGGTTACATATTCTGATCTATTCACATTTGTGATAATGATATGTGCTGTTGTTACGCTTGTTAATGATTTCAGACATAAAAAATAACCGTCCAGCTCCTGAGAAAAGTTGACGGTTATTTCATAACTTGATTTTCGCCGGAGTAGATAGCTCACACCTATCTATCGGCTTTCCTGTTAAGTGCATTATATGACAAACATATATTTTTGTCAAATACACCCGTCTCTTTTTTACCTTGCGTCAGAAAAAATCTACGACCGTCCACATTCAAATTCATACATTTAAATTCAATTGTATCTTGTCATCTAGTTTTCAATACTATATAATCTTATATAGAGAATACAATCGAACCAGTAAGAATAAAAGCAGGTAGAAAAATGAATACAAAACAATTTTTAAGTGATATATTAGATGAATTTAACAGAATCGACTATGTAAAACCGGAAGATATCCCAAATATCGATCTTTATATGGATCAGGTGACAACTTTCATGGATTCCCAGCTTGCCACCTCCAAACGGCATGAGGATGATAAGATTCTGACAAAGACCATGATCAACAATTATGCGAAAAACGATCTTCTTCCTCCTCCAGAAAAGAAAAAATATTCCAAAGAACATGTGCTGACTTTGATTTTTATCTACTATTTTAAGAGTATCTTAAGTATCAGTGACATCCAGAGTATTTTAAATCCGATCACGGACAAGTATTTTGGAAAAGGCAGTTCTGAGATGAGTCTTGAGGATATCTATAAAGAAGTATTCGGTTTAGAGCATCAGGAAACCTTAAATATCATGAAAGACCTTGCAAAAAAGTTTAACACCTCCATGAAAACTTTTGAGGGAATGGAAGGTGAGGACGCGGAGCTTTTACGGACATTCAGCTTTATCTGTATGTTAAGCTATGATGTCTACCTGAAAAAAACAATTATTGAGCGCATTGTCGATCAGATGCTGCACGAAGAAAAAGATTCTTCCAAAAAAGAAAAATAAAACCCGAAGTTGTATGATACATTGTCTATAGAGGACATTGTTCGTACAACTTCGGGTTTTTCTTTCTGCTCCGTTTTACGCTTCGTTTGTCTCTGATTTTGCCATTCTGGCAAATACCATGTCATATCCGTCATTTCCATAATTTAAAGAACGGTTTACACGGCTGATGGTCGCTGTGGAAGCACCTGTTTTCTCTGCAATATCAAGATATGTTTTCTGGTCACGTAACATCTTGGCAACCTCAAATCTCTGTGATAAGGAAAGCAGCTCATTCACAGTGCAGACATCTTCAAAAAAAGTATAACATTCTTCTCTGTTTTCCAGGCTTAAAATCGCATCAAAAAGATGGTCTACTGCCTCAGTCCTTAGTTTCTTGCTCATTTTACTTTCTCCTTCTCATAAATCAAAATGATATCATCTCTTACTATAATCAGAAACTTCCAATCTACGTATATTTTATCATAGTAAAGTTTTAAAGTAAATATCTGTTTTACACACTAAAGTGTTACAGATGCAAATTCTATAATAGTCGAATCCAGTTGAAAAAGCAACACTTATTTTTATATTAACTATAACTTTAATTTATGCCTGACGGTATCCTGTTATTCTCCCAGAAAAACAGCCAGAAAAGCAATCAGACGTTCCATCTCCTGCTGGGTTCCGATGCTGATACGCAGATAATTGCTAATTCTCGGTTTGGAAAAATGGCGCACGAAAATGTTATGCTCCCGGAGTGCTTCAAATATTTCTTTTGCAGGAACTCTTTCATGTGTTGCAAAAATAAAGTTGCTCATGGAATCCCCAAAGGAAAATCCAAGTTTTTTCAGTTCCTGCTTCGTCCATTCCCTTGTAGCGATGACTTTTGCACAGGTTTCCTCAAAATACTCCCTGTCCTTTATTGCCTGCACACCAAGCACAAGCGCTGTCTGATTGAGCGTGTAGGAATTGAAAGAATATTTCACATCATTGATATACCGGATCAGCTTTTCATTTCCCATCGCAAAGCCAAGCCGCATACCTGCCAGGGAACGCGATTTTGAAAAGGTCTGTACCACGAGAAGATTGTCATATTTCTCGATCAGAGGCAGCGCAGACTCCCCGCCAAAATCAATGTATGCCTCATCCACAACTACGATCACATTGCGGTTGTGTGCAATGATATCCTCGATCTCTGAAAGCGGCATGAGGATTCCGGTCGGTGCATTCGGATTTGGGAACACCACGCCGCCGTTTTCCCCATAATAGTCCTCTTTTCTGATCTGAAAATCATCATCTAACGCTTTTGTCTCAAATGGGATCCGAAGCATATCTGCCCACACATCATAAAAAGAATAGGTGATATCCGGGAACAGAATGGGCTTTTTGCTGTTAAAAAACGTCATAAAGATCATAGCGAGCACATCATCAGAGCCGACGCCGGTAAACACCTGACTGCTCCTGATTCCATAATAATCTGCAATTGCGTCGACTAACACTTTACAGGTCGGTTCCGGATAAAGTCTCAATTTGTCCGTATCAAAGTTCTTCAAAACCTCTACTACACCCGGTGCAGGCGGATATGGGTTTTCGTTGGTATTCAATTTGATCATGTCCGGCTGGTTTGGCTGTTCTCCCGGAACATACGGTTCCACTGTTCTTACATACTCTTCCCAGTTACTCATAACTTTTACTCTCTCCACTCTCTCGATTTTCCTGATATATTTCACAAATTCATTACAATCTGCTCATTTCCGAGTCATTTCATTCTGTATACAATCCGTAATCTTCTGCCAGTTTTTCAAACGCAGTCAGGGCATTTTTCACCGTCTCATGGGAAACACAGTAAGCAAGACGGACATAGCCTGCACATCCGAATGCGCTGCCCTTTACCATGATGATATTGTATTTTTTACCTGCTGCAACAAATTTATCTTCGTCTGCTTCCGGGGATTTTACCCACATATAAAAAGCGCCTTCCGGTTTGATGCAGTGAAAACCGAGCTTTTGCAGTCCTTCGTATAACATCTTTCTGTTTTCATCATAAAATGCCAGATTGGTTTTCTCATCCAGACATTTTGCAACTGCTTTCTGAAGCAGGGATGGCGCATTCACAAAGCCGAGGGTACGGTTGGATACTACAATGCCGTCAATGACCTGATCTGCATTCTCCACCTCATCCGGAACAACCACATATCCAATACGCTCACCCGGAAGGGAAAGAGATTTGCTAAAGGAATAACCCACAATGGTATTCCGGTAATACTTTGTGAGAAAATCCTCCTGATTTCCATCGTAGACAAGTTCACGGTAAGGCTCATCGGAAATCAGATAAATTTCGTGTCCAATCTCATTTTCCTTCTTTTCCAGAATCTCAGCCATCTTTTTCATGGTTTCTTCATGATAGATCACACCTGTCGGATTGTTTGGTGTGTTCACGATCACTGCCTTGGTCTTTTCATTGATTGCTTTTTCCAATGCAGCCAGATCTGGCTGGAATGTTTCAAAATCCGGTGCCACTTCCACGACTTCCGCATCAAAATTGGCTGCATAACTCTTGTACTCTCCGAAATATGGGGCAAACACGATCACCTCGTCACCCGGATCTAAGATTGTTTTAAAAATAATGTTCAATCCTCCCGCTGCTCCCACTGTCATCACAATATTATGGGAAGTAAATGCAGTTCCAAAACGCTTGTTTAAGTTCTCTGCAACCGCCTGACGAACATCCGGGTAACCGGCATTATCCATATATCCATGTAAAACCAGCGGATCGGTCTCATCCACCAGCTGTTTGATTGCCTCGTTCAATGCTGCCGGAGCCGGTGTTGCAGGATTCCCCAATGAAAAATCATACACGTTCTCTCTTCCCACCCTGGCGGCAAGTTCATTTCCTTCTACAAACATTGCACGGATTGCGGAACTTCCCTGCAATGCTTTCTGTATTTTCTTTGAAATCATATTCTCTTCCTCACTGTTTTCTTACTCTCGAATGTTTTTCCTGCTGTCTGCACCATATATGTACAGATCTACGGAACAATTATTACTTTACAACAATACTGTATGAAAGTAAATAGACAAAAAAAGAAAACTGCCACTGGACATTTTCCTTACGGATACTGCCCGGACAGTTTCTCTTCTATTTAAAAATACTCCCCTGTATTTTTATGCATTAACGGTATCTACAAACTTACGGAATGCCTTTCTGCCTTCCTCTGTGCACTTGTAAACACCTGCGTCCAATAAAACTTCCTTGAACACAAGACCGATCTCTGTCTGAATGATCTCATGTAATTTTTCCGGTGTGACCTCACCTTCCAGACCACTTCCTGCTGTAAATCCATACTTAGGCAGAAATTCCTCCACCCAGTCTGCATGTTTTGCAAGCACTTCATCCTCACGGATTTCTGCGCCGTCTAAGATTGCCTGTTCTAATGCAGCCATCTCATCTTTTAGTCTGGCTGGAAGCACTGCAAGTCCCATAACCTCGATCAGACCAATGTTTTCTTTTTTGATATGATGAAGTTTTGCATGTGGATGGTAAACACCCAGCGGATGCTCCTCTGTCGTGATATTATTGCGGAGTACAAGATCTAACTCATAATCATTGCCGCGTTTTCTTGCGATAGGAGTGATCGTGTTGTGTGGTTCGCCCTCTGTCTCTGCAAAAATAAATGCATCTTCATCCGTATAACCTCTCCATGCAAGTAAAATCTTATCTGCGAGCTCGATCAGGCGCTCTTTTTGTGGTGCGCTGATACGGATTACGGACATTGGCCATTTTACGATTCCGGCTTTCACATCCTCAAATCCCTTGAAGACCAGTTCTTTTTCCACCGGTGCTTTTGCCATAGCGAACTCATAATGTCCGCCCTGGAAATGATCGTGGCTCAAAATAGATCCACCAACGATTGGAAGGTCAGCATTCGATCCGACAAAGTAATGTGGGAACTGCTCCACAAAATCCAACAGTTTTCCAAAGGTTGCTTTCTCGATTTTCATCGGTGTATGCTCTGCGTTAAAAACGATGCAGTGCTCATTGTAGTAAACATATGGTGAATACTGGAAGAACCAGTCACTGTGGTTGATCGTTACCGGAATGATCCTATGGTTCTGTCTTGCCGGGTGGTTCACACGTCCTGCATATCCCTCATTCTCTTTGCAGAGAAGGCATTTCGGATAACCGCTCTGTTTTGCAAGCTTGGCTGCCGCAATCGCCTTTGGATCTTTTTCCGGTTTGGAGAGGTTGATGGTGATATCCAATGTTCCAAACTCGGTATCTGCAGTCCATTTCTGGTCTTTTTTGATACGATATCTACGAATGTAGTTTGTATCTCTGCTTAATTTGTAAAAATAATCGGTTGCTTCCTTTGGGCTGATCTGATAGAGTGCCTGGAATTTTTTGATCACTTCGCTAGGTCTCGGCACAAGCATACTCATGATCTTTGTATCGAACAGATCCCTGTATGTGATCGTATCCTCCGGCATCAGTCCATCTTCTGCCGCATAATCGAGCATCTCATTTAAGATGCCTTCCAATGCTGCCTCTGCGCTCTCCTGTGTCATCGGAGTTCTCTTTGCATAGACTGCTGCCAATTCATCGTCCAGTTCATCCAAATGAAAAAGTTCTAACAGACGATTAATGGTAAATCTCCTGTCTTCCGGCTCCACCAGTCCAGTCACAAGACCATATTCTGTCAATTCTAAAATTCTTTCCTGAATCATTGTATTATCCTCTTTATCTTGAAATCATTTCGATCATTGTGAAACTCTTCACGATCTATATTGAATTTCACAATGGTCTGTTAAAATCACTAAGCCAGTTTTACAGGACCGTCACCGATCTCAACTACATAGAAATCAGCAGCGTAACCGATTTTATCTTTGTAAGCAACACCTACTTTTTCAATAAAGGAATCCACTGCCTCATCCTTTACGATGCTGACGGTACATCCACCGAATCCTGCACCTGTCATGCGGGAACCGATCACTCCGTCTACTTTCCATGCTTCTTCCACCAATGTGTCAAGCTCGATACCGGTTACTTCGTAATCATCACGAAGGGAAACATGGGAGGCGTTCATTAACTCACCAAACAGAGTAACATCGTTATTCTTTAATGCTTCCACTGCCTTGATGGTTCTCTGATTCTCATAAACCGCATGTTTTGCACGTTTTACCCTGACAGGATCTTTGATCGCATCTTTGTACTGTTCAAACTGTTCCTCTGTGAGATCACCGAGGGAATCAATTTTAACGACTTTCTGGAGTTCTGCTAATGCAGTCTCGCACTCACTTCTTCTCTCATTGTATTTGGAATCTCCAAGCCCACGTTTTTTGTTGCTGCAGGAGATCACAATCTTTGCATTTTCCAGTTTGATCGGTGCATACTCATATTTCAAAGTTGCTGTGTCAAGGAAAATCGCATGACCTGCTTTTCCCATTGCAATCGCAAACTGATCCATGATACCACAGTTTACGCCGTTGAATTTATTTTCAGAGAACTGTCCGATCAGCGCAAGATCCTGATTTGTCACGTCGAATCCAAACATATCTTTTAAAATATATCCGGTCAGAACTTCAACTGATGCAGAAGAAGAAAGTCCGGAACCGTTTGGAATATTGCCAAATAAAACAAGATCCATACCCTGCTCTACTTTCATTCCCTTCTCGCCAAACGCCCACATAACTCCCTTTGGATAGTTCGTCCAGTCAGCTTCTTTTTCCGGCTTTAAACCTTCTACTGAGGACTCGATCACACCGAGCTGCTCAAAATTCATGGAATAGAAACGAAGTTTCTTATCATTTCTTTTTCTTGCCACACCATATGTACCAATGGTGAGTGCACATGGGAAAACGTGTCCTCCATTGTAATCGGTATGCTCACCGATCATGTTCACACGTCCCGGTGCAAAATAAACACCGATTTCACCTTCATCCCCAAATAATTCTTTAAATTTTGCTAATACATCTTCCCAGATCATATAATCCTCCTTGTTTTGCGCATCTTCCGTTTCCTGTTACTATCACATTATCATGTTCGTTTTTACATTGCAACCAATTGACCACAGACTGCAACAATAAAAAAGAAAGATGCAACATTTTTACATGTTACACCTTTCTTGAAATTAGTTTTCTTCTAACATAACTTTACATTCCTTGACTCGGCAGGCAATTCCATATTTAAGAATTTTCTTTATCCCCTGCTGTTCAAAATATTCTGTATAGCGTTTATCTATCATCTGTTTTAGCGCATCCTTGCAAACAGCCTCCAGATCATGACTCTCCGCATATTTTACTTCAATCACAATTCCAATCTCAGCATCATCTATCATAATCATAATGTCACTGAATCCATTTCCAGATTCACGGTTAGACATGACCGACCAGCCAGCCTTAAATCCAAGAATCCCCAGCAGAAGACCATGATAAAAATTCTCCTTTAACTCTTTCCTTGCAAAAGTATCACGGACGCTGATCGTCTTTTTCATATATTCTGAAAATAACCGCTCGACCTCATCTGTGTGTCCGTCTGAAAGAGCAGTACAAAAATCATTCAGAAGCTGTCCGTCTTTTTCCACATTCTGCTTAAACAAAGCCAGCACCTGCTCTGTGATGATGTTCCGAATTTCTCGGTTTGGCACTGCAAGTCTGAATCTTTTTGTATCAACTCTGCCTTTATGTGTGAGATATCCCGCCATGAAAAGTGTACTCCAAAGGTTATCCATGGATGCGTACAGTTCATTATAAGTAAGATCCTCACGTATATCTTTTTCTACGATTTCACCATTTACAAGTCTCTCTAAGTCTGTTTTTGCCAGCCCCTTTGCTGCTCCTGCACTTTCTATAAAATGTTTCAGCACATCGTTTCCACTGGTATTAGTCCAATAATTCTCCGGTGGAAGCATCGGATTCCTTCTATGCGCATCGCAATAATTAATGACATCCCACGGGCAATAAACATCTGCATTTCCAAAGCGGTATCCGTCATACCACTCTTTTACCGTTTCATAGTGTGTATCCTGACCGTAATAATGAAGCATTTCTTTCACTTCATCATCGACAAATCCAAACGTCTCATCATACTCCTCATCAAGGATTGAATTTGTCTTAAAATTGTTCAGTCCTGTAAAAATGCTCTCCTTTGCCACACGCAGACAGCCTGTTAAAACTGCAAATTTTAAACTACTGTTTGTCTTTAACACGTTTTCAAATAAATTTCTGACAAGTAAAACCATCTGGTCAGAGTAACCATTCTCGTTTGCCTTGGCAAGAGGTACATCATACTCATCAATGAGTACAATCACTTTTTTCTCATAATACTTTTCCAGTAATGCAGTCAGCGTTTTCATACTGTATACAAGCGTGTCCTCGCCCATTTCTCCTGTGACAAGTGACATATATTCTGCCTTGTCTATGTCATCTAACCTATTTCCACTCATGATAATCCGGTGCATTTTCGCTTCTTCCATCACAATTCGTTTCAACAGGCTGCGTGCATTTTCGTAACTGTCTGCATTTACCCCTTTTAAACTGATTGATATGACCGGATACTTTCCCATATATGCATCACATAAAGCCTTATTCTTAGAAATATATAATCCATCAAACAGCGACTGATCTGTACCGATTTCAAAGAAACATTTGAGCATACTCATATTTAATGTCTTACCAAACCGACGTGGACGCGTGAACAGATTGACCTCTCCCCAGTTATTTAAAAGCTGCTCGATCAGACTGGTTTTATCAACATAATAAAAACCATCTCTGCGGATTTTTTCAAAATTTTCAATTCCAACAGGTAATTTTATAAATTCTGCCATAGCTGCCTCTCCAAACTATTTTTTTGCAATTTCTACTTAATTATAACAAATCTATCGCATAAATGGTAACGTTAAATGTAACTGTATTATAGGCATAAAATAAGATTATTGTCTACTCAAGCGGCATGCTCGTTTCCTTTTTTATTTGCACAATATCATTTTCGATTTTTCGAATATTTCACCATAATAATTTTGTTTCATCAATGCGCCAAGCAAAGATATTGTTGGGCAGACCGCCGAGAGCATATCTTATGCGTTCTGCTTTCTATATGCATAAAGATATTCCTGTGCTTTTTGTAGTGAAACATTCAACTTTTTTTGAAGTCTTACCAAAATATCCTCCTCAGAAAGTCCAAAGTCATGCCCCATTTCAATAATACCTTTCTCTCCTTACAGCTTCTTTTCCAATAATACATATTCATATCTGTCCCGAATTAATTCACTTGCATAACTCTGTGTGATTTTACCATCTCTTACTAATGCACCAATACTCGGAACATGTTTATTCTTTAATTCCATTGTAATAACATTAGATAATGCATTCCCTAATCCCAGATGTCTTCTATCTACTCCCATATAAAGCATCACATATTCATCCGGTTTATTTTTTATTTGAAGAATTTTAAAAAAATTTCTGACATTTAATTTATAAGGCAAATTAGCATAATTCGGAACACTTATAAAGAATCCAACAACTTCTTCTTTATAGAAAGCAATTTTAACCATATCATAGTCTAATATGTATTTATAAGAACTGAAAATATCCATAAAATCTTCTTTTTCAATATACTTAAAAGCCGGAAAATCACTGTATAAATCCATGATCATTTCATACACTTTTTCCATGATATATGGATAGTTCTTCTTCGCAGGGCTTTTGATCTCATAACCCTTATTCAGAAATTGTTCATAACGTTTCTCGAATTTCTCGTTATAATAATCCATATCTATAATAGGATAAATATTAGATGTATAATGATTTTGTACTACAAACCCACAATCCGAGAGTAATTTATAATAATAATTTTTATTATACGGTTCCCCTGTATACGGAATTCTATCAAACAAATTAATTTTCAATCTGTATTTTATCCAAAAAGAAGCATCCACAGGACCTGACAATTTCGTTTTTCCATCCTTTTTGGCTTTTTTTGAAACAGTATCTAACAATTGTTCTGCTATTTCCTGCTGTCCGATACATTCAAAAAAGCCAAAATATGCGACATCATCCTCTGGATAATATGTCAACATACATCGTGCAACAGGCATCTGGCTGTTTTTATCAATTACAACAAAAGGTGTAATGTTAAAATATTTACTTAAGGTGTGTTTTTCATGTAATAGTTTATATTCTGTATCATAATCCTGTGTCAGCTCATTCTTTTGATATAATTTGCCGGGTAATGCCAAAAAACCTGTATATACCAGATCGTTTTTTCCATAAATCACTTTATAGTTCATATGTTTCTCCATTTATAAAGTCCCATCTATTCTTCTTACAATTCCCTTGTACGCATCTAACTGCACTCTGTCTCCGTCCTTGAGCAGTCTTGTTGCATTTTTAACATTTACAATAGAAGGTTTTTTCAGTTCTCTTGTAATGATCGCCGTATGGCTTAAAATAGAACCTCTCTCCACAATAATCCCTTTCGCATCCTTGATCAGCAATACCCATCCCGGATCTGTCGATTCTGCGACTATAATTTTATTTTTAACGCTTAGGTTGGAATCAGCTTCTTTTACAACAATCACTTCCCCTTCCACGATTCCCATCGAAGAACCTATTCCAAATAAATTGTCATGATTGTTTATTATACTGATATTTTCAAAATGTTTTTCAACGATTTCATCCGCGTAAACCAGCCTGCTATAAGCTGGAATATTTTCATTTTTTCTATATTCAATTTTTCTCGCCTTTACCAGTCCAATATAAGAATCCTTTTCGTTAATCTCATCCAAAAACAGATAAAAAATGTCTTCTCTATGTTCTAATTTTCCCTCTGCGGTCAGGATTTCACCAATTTTCAGGAAAATACATCTTGCCAGCCCAAAAATCCGGGTTCTGTTTAATCTTGAGATTTCCCTGTTATAAATGCCAAGTTTTGCCTTCTTTAACATTCTATTTTCTTTCATATTTTCACTTGTCTTGTCCAGACTGGTCTCATTATGTGTTTGAATATACTCCAATAACAAATCCGGATTCACTCTGTAAGTCTGTGTTTCAAGCTTTAATTCGCCCAGACATCTGTCGCCATACAATTCGATATATTGCTCAAATAATTTATTAAACCGATTCGATTTTTTTTCTTTTTTATAAACATGAATCAGCATATTAAGAGCCATGACCGGCTTCATGCTCTCAAGATTCTTAATATCATTTAATTGCTCCTTCTCTTTTTTCGATAAAAGTCCTGTATAAATAAAAGTATACATATCATTGATCAGTGTAATATACCAGTCACTAGAAATTGCCGCTTCTATCACTTTATAGGTATCTAATAAATCCTGAAGCGAATTTTGAGATTGAACCTGCTCCTTAAAAATTATTAAATCAGCCTCAAATTTTCTGTTTAATTTTTCCATTGATCTGGGAGTTGATTTTAAAAAGTGCAAGAATGAAATCACAATTTTTATTTTCGTTAAAAATGTAACAGGTATCTTTTCATCATTTACATATTTATTCTCAACCCCTAACATTTCCTGCCATATTTTAATTAATTTGTCTGAGCATGGTAATAACTTGATGATCAGATACCAATTATTGATATTATAATAAATTCTTCCATTTGTGCATGCCAGCATATGATCTAAATGATCTGACATACCGTCCACTAAATTTTTATCCTTTTGGGATAAGTGATAAATACAATGTTTAAAAACATCTGCATAAATCTGCTTTGCAAAACTCTGAGTCAACGGCAGCGAGATTCCCGGATAACTCTCAACAATATTGCTATTATCTAAAATGACCGTCTTACTGTATTTTAAAGTTGTAATTGGTCTTGCCTGTAAAATGTAGACATTATCATCTTTGACTGCATACTCAATATCCATATCTTTTTGAAAAATCTTTTTTATTTTGACAGCAATTTCAATTAAGTCATTTAATATATTTTTATTTAATATGTTTTCATTTTCAAAGTAATAGTTTTTGTCATCCACATTGTAATAATAAGTTGTTGTGGAAATTTTATCTTCAACGATATTGCACCCTAATCCTTCCCCAGCTACAATAACCATTTCATTTAAAATTCCAGTTGGATTTGCTGTGAAAATAACACCTGAATAATCTGACTGTATCATTTCCTGGACAATTACTTTTGATGCCGTATTCGTGATATTTAATTTTTTATAACTCTCTTTTACTTTATCAATATAAAAAGAAACATCCCTTCTGTTTATATTTAAAAAAGTATCAAACTGTCCTGCAAAACTGTTCTCATCATTATCTTCCACCTCAAAAGAGGAGCGGACTGCAAACAATTCCTCTTTTGAAAAACTGAGATCCAATTCCTCTTTACCGTCAACAACAATAAAATCAGGAACGTTGATATAATGTTCTCTCAAAATTTCCAAATTTCTGTGTTTCATTTTTTCTCCAAGTTTATCTATGCATGATAATGTACAGGATAATGGTTAGAATCATCAGTGATTCCTGAATATACGTATACATTTCTACTTTTGTTACAATTTTGTATTTGGTAGGATTCTTTTTAAATTCAACAAATTTCCAGCTGCACCATAACACATTGAGTAACAATGCGAGCACGGACCATTTATTTAAATTCCAGACTAAAGCAAAATTTGTAAAAATATCAATCCATGTAACAATAAATACGAAATTAACTGCTTTTTTGTATCCAAAAAGTTTGCTGTATGTTACATATTCCGTCTCCTCCTCAGGAGCTTTTATTTTTCTTGAAACTTCCCAGATCAAAGCTGGAAAATACAAAGTGAGCAATGCCAGCATATTCGTCAGATCAAAAAATGGCAGTTGATATTTAATAACTGTAAATGATACTATGTAAAGATTGATAAATATCTGAACAGGATTATGCGTAACTAAAGCCAGAGGTAATGATTTCGCAATTTTATGTTTTTGAAAAAACCATACCGCCATGAAGGAGCCGTAGGTATACAATAAAACACAAAACAAAAAATTATTCATGTAAATAAAATTTAAGACCAGAGTAATAGCGATTAATATTGTTATAAAAATACCCAAATCCTTTTTCGTCACTCTTCCAGAAGGCAATGGCCGCTCTTTAAATAATCTGCAATCAAGTTCATAATCCTTAAAATCATCTGCAATCCTAAGCCAGAACAGAAAACTAAATACAGTAAATCCACAAACCAGTTCCTGTATTCCAAACTTCACATCTATAATTCCATGATTTAACAGAATGATAAAATAAATTTCACCAAACACCAAATATCCTAATAATAATCTTGAAATGATTGGATACATTTCTTTTTGATAAATATTTAACCTTTTTAATGCAGCAAACATGGCTCTTTATTCCTTTCTTTGTCCGATTTTATCACCTATGAAAACCTGAGTTTCATATCCCGCCTGAGATTGTCTTAATATATCTTCATCGATCATTATATTGGGTGGAAAAAACATTACAATAGTAGAACCACCATATTCAAAATAACCTTTTTCTTCCAGCCTGCTGAACATATGAGTATTATGATTGACAATTTTCCCCACAAGTAAAGCACCTATTTCAACCTGCGTAATGATACCAAACGATTTTGAATCCATGACATTCACAACCCTGCTGTTTCTGGCATACACTTTATATTTTTCAGAAACAGGCCTTATGGTATGCAATTCACCTTTTATAAATTCAGAAGAAATTAATTCACCATCATCAAAAAATACATAACGATGATAGTCATTCACCGCTAATCTGAACACAAGAGCATATCCGTTTTTATATAAATCAGCAATTTCTTTCTGTTGAATTATATCTTTTAATTCATAAATAGAACTCTTTATATTCAATTTCAGTTTTTCATCAACTCTATAAACAGATAATTTGCTGTCAGCAATTGCCATCAATTCATTTGACCGGGTTGTCGTTCCATACATTCTTTTCCTTGTAAAAAAATCATTAAAACTGTCAAAGCGATCAATATTATAATCGGAGATATCTACATGATATTCTTTTACAAAAGGCAAAATATCTTTTTTTGATTCAGGACTCTTCTGATATCTTGCTCTTAAATTACTGAACCATGGTCTGGCAATAAATAACTTTAATAAGCATCTTCCTATCACTGTTTTATATAAAAATATCAATAACTCTTCCTGATATTCTTTTTCTTCTATCAGTTTTTTACTGTCTCTATGATAAATTTTAACCATAACCACCACTAAATAAAAAGTAATACCACTGTGACAATCGCAGCGACTGAAAAAAATACATACCATTTTCCTGTTGGTTTTTTTATTTTCAAATTCGCCACAAACAAAAATCCCATAACACCATATAGGATCACAAATATATCATTTATATTACGCATCAGGAAGGGAATTCTTTGAATGCCCACATAAAAAACAGGGACAACAAACGAAATGTATGTAACTGGTACACCCTGATAATAAGTTGTTTTACTTTCGGCATTGGCTAATATATTAAACCATGCCAGCCGGGTAATACCACACAAAACATATAAAATAATCATCACGATAGAAACTGTAAATATCATCTGAGAATGATGCTGAAATGCCATTTTATACAAAAGAATCGACGGAAATATAACAAATGAGATAATATCGCATAATGTATCGATCTGAACTCCAAAAGCTTTTTGTGTTTCATTTCTGTTGCATTTTCTGGCAATAAAGCCATCAAACAAATCACACAGGCCTGAAATGATCAGACAAAACATCACAAGATTCATTTGCTCTGCTTCCTGCAAATCTATTAATATAAAAATGCCTGCAAGGGCAAAAATAACTCCAATGTACGTTAAAATAACCGATTTATTAAAGCATCCGATGAATAACTTCTTTTCCTGTTTCATACATTTCTCCTGACTTTGATTTTGTATAAAAATAAGTTTACCATAATATGAGTGAATCCACCAATGAAAATATACGCAAAGTATTGTTTCCAGGAGATTTTAGCAAATATCACTAAAATTAGCATGACTCCTATGAGAGAATCGATCTGATCTATGACAAAGAACAATTTTCCTATTATATTTGTATTTGTTTTTCCACATTCAATATCCAATCTTCTTTTTATAAATGAATTCGGCAGTTCAAACAACATGTACATAAAGCCGAACAAAAATCCTGTCAAAACATTAAACCCTACTTTATTTTCATAAAAACGATAGATCTGGTTATGATTATTGATATTGAAAGCATTACAGATAAAACCTATAAATACCTGAGATAAGATGCAACAAACAATCATGGACACAATACCTATCCATGTTTTATTATCTCCAAATATCCTTTTCCCGTCCCTGAATTTTCTGTTACAGTCAATCGGATATTTATACTTTTTATAAAAATTTGTTTTTACAAAAAGCATGTTCAATATACCACCCAATATAACGGATAACATAGTTAAATACATATCTAAAATTATCATATATTTTCTGTTAAGATCCAGTGCATCCCAAATGGGATCGCCTACCGGGTCTTTCCTCTCTTGTTTACACAAATTTAGTAATAAAAACTATTCCCTCTACAATAAAAAAAGCAAATCCCTGCATTAACACAATACCAGAACCAACATCTTTTGCTAATCGGATCTCCTCATTGTATTTACCTGATATGGCATTTGCAACATGTTCAATAGCTGTATTCGCTAATTCAGCCATCAAAACTCCACTTGTTACGATTATGTACAAAATGTAATCCAGTTTTGTTGATTTTAATAAAATATTTAAAATCAGAAAAAATAAGGCAATAAAGAAATAATATTTAAAATTTTTTTCTGTTTTAAAAGCATACTTCATTCCCTTTACAGCACATTTAATGCTGTCTAAAAAAGTTATATTTTTCATAATGATTTAGTGCCTTTCAAATCAGCTTGCTGAAAATACTTTTATATTTCAAAAATGCAGTTCCATGATAGATACGTTTCCCAAGCAATGACTATATACCTATCACAGAACTGCCTTCTGATTAAAACATCTATTCTTTATTCCACATCAACCTTTACCTTCGGTAAATGCCAGATATCATCCACATATTCCTGAATCGTTCTGTCAGATGAGAACTTGCCGGAATGTGCAGTGTTTAAGATAGCGCTCTTTGCCCAGGCGCTCTTGTTCTTGTAATACTCCATGATCTTCTTCTGCGCTTCTGCATAAGAACGGAAGTCTGCAAGAATGAAGTAAGTATCCGCGTACTGTGTGCTGTGTGTATTCAGCAGTGAATTGTACAGGTCACGGAAAAGTTCGGAGTCGTTCGGTGAGTAGAATCCGTTCACTAACTGTGTCAGAACTTTGCGGATATCCTGATCCGTGTTGAAAATCTGCATTGGATCATAATCACGGTTATGCTCATGTGCAATGACTTCATCAGAACTCATACCGAAAATAAACATATTATCCGGTCCGACTTCCTCGTACATCTCAACATTCGCACCGTCCATCGTTCCAAGTGTCAGGGCACCATTTAACATGAACTTCATATTACCGGTACCGGATGCCTCTTTACTTGCAGTTGAAATCTGCTCGCTGACATCTGCTGCTGCAAAGATCCACTCTGCATTGGAAACTTTATAGTCCTCGATAAATACCACTTTGATCTTGTTATTGATACTCTTATCATTGTTGATCACTTCTGCAACACTGTTGATCAGTTTAATGGTAAGTTTTGCATTTTTATATCCGGCTGCTGCCTTTGCACCAAAAATGAATGTTCTTGGAACAAATTCCATATCCGGATGCTCTTTGATCTCATTATAGAGATACATAACATGAAGGATATTCAACAGCTGACGTTTATACTCATGAAGACGTTTTACCTGTACATCAAAGATGGAATCCGGATCTACATCAATTCCATTGTGCTCTTTGATATATTTTGCAAGGCGTACTTTATTCTTGTGCTTGATCTCCAGAAACTCCTGCTGTGCTTTTTTATCATCTGCATAAGGCGCAAGTTTCCTGATCTGGGAAAGGTCTGTGATCCAGCCTTCTCCCACATGTGCTGTCACCCAGTCAGCCAGAAGCGGGTTTGCATGTGCTAAGAAACGTCTCTGTGTAATACCATTGGTTTTGTTATTGAACTTCTGCGGCATCATCTCATAGAAGTCTTTTAACTGCTCTTTTTTCAGAATTTCTGTGTGCAGTTTGGCAACACCGTTGACAGAATAACCTGCAACAATTGCAAGATGTGCCATTTTTACCTGACCATCATACAAAATTGCCATTTTCGCAACTTTATCATTGTTACCAGGATACTGCTCCTGAATCTGTAAAACAAAGCGACGGTTGATTTCTTCCACGATCTGATATACACGTGGAAGTAATCTCTGGAAAATCTCGATCGGCCATTTTTCAAGAGCCTCAGCCATAATGGTATGGTTGGTATAAGCAACACAGTGGGTTGTGATATCCCACGCATCCTCCCAGCTTAAGCCTTCCTCATCCAGCAAAATACGCATTAACTCTGCCACTGCAACTGTCGGATGTGTATCATTCATCTGGAATACTGCTTTCTCCGGCAGCTGATGGATATCCTCATGATGCTTTTTGAATCTTGCGATCGCACGCTGTAAACTTGCTGATACAAAGAAATACTGCTGTTTTAAACGAAGCTCTTTTCCCTTGATATGATTGTCATTCGGATAAAGGACTTCCACCAGGTTACGTGCAAGGTTTTCCTGCTCTACCGCTTTGTTATAATCTCCTTTGTCAAAGGAATCTAACTGGAAACCTTCCTTTGGCTCTGCATCCCAGATCATCAGTGTGTTTACCATATGATTATCATAACCTACGATCGGCATATCATATGGGATCGCCATAACGGACTGATAGCCTTCATGAATAAACTTCGTGTTGCCGTTTCCCATGTCTTCGGTGCGGACATATCCGCCGAATTTGATCTCGTAGGAATACTCCGGTCTGCGAAGTTCGAATGGGTAGCCATTCTTTAACCAGTTATCCGGTACTTCTACCTGAAAACCATCCGAAATCTGCTGTTTGAACATACCATAACGGTAACGGATACCGCAGCCGTAAGCTGCGTATCCAAGTGTTGCCAGTGATTCCATAAAGCATGCTGCAAGACGTCCAAGACCACCGTTTCCAAGTGCCGGATCCGGCTCCTGATCTTCGATCACGTCAAGATTCAGTCCAATTTCTTCCAGCGCTTCTTTCACTTCTTTGTAAGCTTTTAAATTGATCAGGTTATTTCCAAGCGCACGACCCATCAGAAATTCCATTGACATATAATAGACAATCTTTGGATCCTGATCGTCAAATGCCTGCTGGGTTGCCAGCCAGTCATCGATCACAACGTCTTTTACGACATAGGATACTGCCTGGAAAATCTCCTGCTGGCTTGCTTCTTTTAACTGTTTGCGGTACATATGACGGACTGTCTCTGTTACCTCATTGATAAATTTTTTCTTATTGAAGACTGCTGCTGTTTTAGACATTTCCTTATTCTCCTTTTTTTACACCTAAAAGAACGGTTTCCCCATTAATATTCCATTCTTTCTGGTATCCATCCACACTGCCAGCTACAACATCAAGTCCGAGTACATCTGCTTTGATCGTATCACCATATTTGTCAAAGATTGCAGCTACTTTGTCATCTGCCTGATAAGCGATCACAATCTTATCCATCACTTCGAATCCTGCTTCTTTTCTCATAGTCTGGATCTTACTGATGATCTCACGCACAAATCCCTCTTCCACTAACTCCGGTGTTAAGTTGGTATCAAGAACAACGGTTACTGTATTGTCACCCTCCGTTACATAACCTTCCATCTGTGTCATTGTGACAAGCAGATCTTCCTCTGCTAATTTTACATCATCACTGACCTCTTTTAAAGTAATAAATCCATTTTCCTTTAACTCTGCCATGGCAGCGTTTCCGTCAAGCTCTGCTAAAGCTTTCTGGATCTGGCCTAAATATTTTCCGTATTTTGGTCCTACGGTACGCAGCTGTGGTTTAAACGTATAGCTTGTGTAAGAGCTTACGTCATCGGTAAAGGAAACTTTCTTCACATTCAGCTCATCTTCGATGATCTCTTTGAAGTACTCTGAAAGTTCAAATGGAGCTTTGACAAACATATTTCCGATCGGCTGACGGTTTTTGATGTTTGCTGCGTTACGGCACGCACGACCCATAACCACGATCTTTAATACCTCATCCATATTTTTCTCTAACTCTTTGTCGATGTATGCTCCGTTTACGGCTGGGAAGTCACATAAATGAATACTTTCCGGCGCATTTTTATCAATGCTGCATACAAGGTTCTGATAGATTTCCTCTGTCATGAACGGGATCATTGGTGCTGCACATTTACAGATCTCTACTAACGCTGTGTAAAGTGTCATGTAGGCATTGATCTTATCCTGCTCCATTCCTTTTGCCCAGAAACGTTCACGGGAGCGTCTTACGTACCAGTTACTCATATCGTCCACAAACTCATCGAGTGCTCTTGCAGCTTCCGGGATCTTGTAACTGCCAAGGTTATCATCCACAGCGCCGATCACGGTATTTAATTTGGACAGCAACCATTTATCCATCACGGATAATTTATCATATTCCAGTTTGTATTTTGTTGCGTCAAATCCGTCAATGTTCGCATACAGTACAAAGAATGCATAAGTGTTCCATAAGGTACTTAAGAACTTACGCTGTCCCTCCTGCACTGCTTTTCCATGGAAACGGTTTGGAAGCCATGGAGCGCTGTTGATGTAGAAATACCAGCGGATCGCATCTGCTCCGTAAGTCTCTAATGCCTCGAACGGATCGACTGCATTTCCTTTGGATTTGGACATTTTCTGTCCGTTCTCATCCTGTACATGTCCTAAAACGATAACGTTTTCATAAGGAGCTTTATTAAACAGTAAGGTGGACTCTGCCATCAGGGAATAGAACCATCCGCGTGTCTGGTCTACCGCCTCGGAAATGAACTGAGCCGGGAACTGCTGTTTGAACAAATCCTCATTTTCAAATGGATAATGGTGCTGTGCAAACGGCATTGCTCCTGAGTCGAACCAGCAGTCGATCACTTCCGGCACTCTGTGCATGGTCTTGCCACAGTCAGGGCATTTGAATGTCACAGCGTCGATATACGGTCTGTGTAATTCCACTTTGGCATCATCCGGGTTTCCGCTTTTCTCTGCTAATTCAGCACGGCTTCCGATGGACTCCTGATGTCCGCAGCCTTCACATTCCCATACATTTAAAGGAGTTCCCCAGTAACGGTTACGGGAGATTCCCCAGTCCTGGATGTTCTCAAGCCAGTCACCGAAACGTCCTTTACCGATGGATTCCGGGATCCAGTTTACAGTATTATTATTACGGATCAGGTCATCTTTGACTGCTGTCATCTTGATGAACCATGACTCTCTTGCATAGTAAATAAGCGGTGTATCACATCTCCAGCAGTGTGGATATTCATGTTCGAATTTTGGTGCGTCAAATAATTTGCCCTGCGCATCCAGATCTTTTAATACTTCAGGGTCGGCTTTCTTTACAAATAATCCGGCATAAGGTGTCTCTTCTGTCATCTCACCTTTTCCGTTTACAAACTGGACAAACGGAAGATCGTACTTACGTCCGACATTCGCATCATCTTCACCGAATGCAGGAGCAATATGAACGATACCGGTACCATCAGACATCGTTACATAAGTATCACAGGTAACAAAATGTCCTTTTTTGTGCTGTTTTGCTGCCACTTCTGCTGCACATGCATATAACGGCTCATATTCTTTGTACTCTAAATCTTTTCCGGTGTAAGTCTCTAATACCTCATATGCTTTGACACCTTCCTCTTCATTTCCAAGCTTTCCTAACACTTTGTCAAGAAGTGCCTCTGCCATGTAGTAGGTGTATCCGTCTGCAGCTTTTACTTTGCAGTAAGTCTCATTTGGGTTCACACAGAGTGCAACGTTGGATGGAAGTGTCCACGGAGTAGTGGTCCATGCAAGGAAATAAGCATCCTCTCCGACAACTTTGAAACGTACCACTGCGGAACGCTCTTTTACGGTCTTGTAACCCTGTGCAACTTCCTGCGAAGAAAGTGGTGTACCACAGCGAGGGCAGTAAGGAACGATCTTGAAACCTTTATATAACAATCCTTTGTCCCAGATCTGTTTTAATGCCCACCATTCGGACTCAATAAAGTTGTCATCATAGGTGACATATGGGTTTTCCATATCTGCCCAGAAACCAACGGTTCCTGAGAAATCTTCCCACATTCCCTTGTATTTCCATACAGATTCCTTACATTTTTTGATGAAAGGTTCCATACCGTACTCTTCGATCTGCTCTTTTCCGTTTAAGCCGAGCATCTTCTCTACCTCTAACTCGACCGGAAGTCCGTGTGTATCCCATCCGGCTTTACGCGGAACATATTTTCCCTTCATAGTCTGGTATCTTGGGATCATATCCTTGATAACACGTGTTAATACGTGTCCAATATGTGGTTTTCCATTTGCAGTTGGAGGTCCGTCATAGAATGTGTAGGTCTCTCCCTGTTTGCGCTGTTCCATGGATTTTTTGAAGATGTCATGATCTTCCCAGAACTTCTCTGTCTGTTTTTCTCTGTCAACGAAGTTCATATTGTTTTCAACTTTGTTATACATATAATCCTCCTCAATCTAAACAAGGCTCTCATCCTGTAAATAGGACGAGAGCCTTAAATGATCGTTGTACCACCTAATTACAATGTACAGATTTTTAAAAAATCATATACCCGTTCCCTGTAACGTAGGAAAAACGTCAGTGCCTACTCTGTAAAAACATTTTGGACTGCGACTGGGAAGTGATGTTCATTCCTAAGATACTCGCACCGGTTCACACCATTCCCGGCTCTCTTTGCCTTTCTCTTAACAACTACTGTCTTCGTCATCGTCTTTTCTTTTTCGCAATGAACCAGCCATTGCTTTCAATCTTCTGTGATTATACAGAGATTTCCCCGAAAAGTCAAGATTTTCCACCTATCTTAATGACTTTCGTTTCGTCCTGCTGATCACATCGATAAATCTTTCGCGGATGTTCTGGATCAGCAGATCTTCCTCCCGGTCATTTCCGTCAAACGGCACAAAACCGCCTGCCATCGTAGCATGCCCGCCACCGCTTCCGATGCCTTTTAACGCCTTGCTTATTATTTTTCCGGCATCTAATGTGGGACGCTCACTCCGCACAGAAATTTTGATCCCTTCTTTTTTTCTGGAATAGACCACTGAAAAAGAGACTTCCACCAATGCAAGCATAAAATCTGACACACTGGCGATCAGAGCCTCCGGGCAATCCCTTCCGGTATCTGCAAAACTGATATTCTCAAACACCTCAATGCTTGAGATTGCCTTGGAATACGCCATCAGATCTTCAAAATATAGTGTGCTGTTCTCTAAGAGATAAATCATATCCTGATCGCACAGGTCAAACATGCGCCAGATCATTTCCATATCCATCTTGCATACGCCTCTCGACAATTTCTGTGTATCCATACGGATTCCAAACGTCAGCGCTGTTGCAACTCTTTGATCCATCGGTATTTCATTTTCAAAAAAATATTGTGCAATGATCGATGCACAAGCCCCGACACCCGGCCGGATATCCGTAAACCGGTACTCCGTTTTCTCATAAACCGGATGATGGTCGATACAGATGATCTCATCCCCGGTCATATCGATAATGTTGGAATTGCCTCTCTGCGCATCTACCAGGATAACCTCGTCGTCCTCCGTGAGTTCACTGTCAATATCCTCAATATTTACCAGTCTGATGTCCAAAATCTCTCTCAGCTTGTCGGTACTGTAACGGTCGATTTTTCCCTTATAGCAGATCGTTGCATGGATCCCGCGAAGCTTTAACAGTTCCTGCAGGCCAAACGCACTTGCGATGGCATCCGGATCCGGGAAATTATGTGTCTGGATATAAACATGTTTTCTGTTGATCTGTGTTACTAACTCATCTAATTTTGTCATATGATAAACCCTTATAATTTCTTACCGCAGAGCAAAATATTGGTCTGCTGCCTCTGTAAGTTCCTCAAATGTATGGATTTCCGGCACGTCCGCTGCAATTGTTCCAAACCCATATGCTGCGTGGATAAACCCGACACCTGCGTGGCAGCTGGCGTCATAATCCCCCTGGATATCGCCGACATACACTGCCTCTGTCAACCCGTTCCGGTCTGCTAATAATCTGATATTATCGCCCTTCTGTTTCAGATTGTTTCCATAACATTCTATATCTTCAAAGTATTTTCCAAATCCGTAATGATCTAAAAATGCCTCGATATAACCGCTCTGACAGTTGCTCACGATGTAGAGCGGATACTTTTCTTTCAGTGCAGAAAGTGTCTCCTCCAATTTTGGATACAAAACTCCACCATGCTCTCTCAGGTAGTCATTTTCCATGGAACAGCACTGATCTAACAATTTCATGCGCGCCTCTTTTTCCAGTTCCGGGAAAAGAATGTCGGCGATCACATCCATGGTCTTTCCCATAACTCCCTGAATATCCTGCTCCGTCAGTTTTTTATCGATAGAGCCATCCTGTTTTATGGCAAGATTCCATGATTCTGCAACGTTCGCTGCCGAGTCCCACAGCGTTCCGTCCATATCAAAAATAATTCCTTTTTTCATACTTCTCCTTATCTATCCATTATCCACAAAAATTTCTTTTTTAACCAAGATTATAAACTTTTGTATATTTTTCTTTGAAATAACGAATCAGCGGTTCTGCTGAAACTTCTTTGCTGCAGACGTATCTGATCACTTCTTTCGGGCTTCTGGTAGAACCATACTGATGAATCTTCTCATTCAGCCATTTTGTAATCTCACCGATTCTTCCCTCCGCGAGCAGCGCATCCACAGAGCCAAGTTCTTCCTCCAGACGATCTAAATACATGCCGTCATAAATACTGCCAAGCAGATAGGATGGAAAGTAACCAAAAGAACCGTCAGACCAGTGCATATCCTGCAAAATTCCTTCCGCATCATCTGCCGGAGTGATCTGTAAATATTCCTGCATTTTCTGATTCCAGAGTGCCGGAAGTTCCTCCACTTTCACATGGTCGCAGAAAATTGCCTTCTCGATCTCATATCTTAAAATAATATGGAAACAGTAAGTCAGTTCATCTGCCTCTGTGCGGATAAAACTGTTTCTCACATGATTGACTTCCTTATAAAATTCATCCAACGAAACGTCCTGAAGCTGTGGCAGTTTTTCCTGTACTTTTGCATAAACCGGAATCCAGAAATTCTTATTTCTTCCAAGAATGTTCTCATAAAAACGGGACTGGCTCTCATGGATTCCCATATAGCAGCAGCTTCCCGCAACCGTTCCGTCATAATCCGGGTTCACATTCTGCTCAAAAATCGCATGACCACCCTCATGGATTGCTGAATACATCGCACTGAGCGGATCATGTTCATAAAAATGATTGGTCACACGCACATCCTTTGACGAAAAATTCAGTGTAAACGGATGAGTGGATTCCCCGGTTGTGCCTCTGTTCCAGTCAAATCCAATATAGCTCAGTAAAAGCTTCTCCACTTCCTTCTGTGCATTCCTGTCAAATGAAGCATGAAACTTGCTGTCATCCGGCTGTTTCGCTGCAAGCACTTTCTGCACCAGAGGAATCAGCTCTGCTTTTAAACCTTCAAACAGGCGGTCGATCGTAGCGGAATCCATTCCTTTTTCATACTGGTCTAACAATGCGTCGTAAACTTCTTTTCCCGGATCTGTGTAACCGGTCATCTCCGCTGTCATATCGATCATTTTCTGCAAATGTGGGGCAAAAATAGAAAAGTCTGCTTTTTCCTTTGCTTCTTCCCATGCATTCTCTGATTCTGCCTGTGCTTTCACGAAGCTTTCATAAAATTCTTTTGGAATTCTGCGATTTCTGTCCATATCTGTTTTCATTTTATTTACAACAAACTTCCACTTATCGTCAAGCTTTTCAAACTCTTCCGGCTCTGCCAGTGTATCCAATAACGTTTTCAGTTCATCCGAGGTCGACATGGAAAACTGCTCCGTTGAAAAATAAGTGAGTGCATCGCTGTGTCCTGCAAATCCTTCCTTTGGAGTGTTGGTTCTCATATCCCAATACAATAATGTGTTCACATGGTTGAACTGTTCCATTTTCTCTAAATATTTCTGTAACTGTTCTAACTTATCGTTCATCATAATCCCCTTATATTTTTCCGTAATCCTGTTATCTGATTAGTGGTCGTCATAACAAAAACCATGCAGGTATTTTTCACCCACATGGTTTTATCTTATCACATAATATTTATGCTGTCACTCGCTGTTTCCGAAGAATGTTCCATGTGATCGCAGCTACAACAATTGTTAAGACAATCACCAGAACAACCATTCCCTGTGGTGTAAGTGTTCCACCCAGAAACAGTCCGAGCTTTGCAAGTTCACCGGAAAGCTTTTCATTCTTTGCAATATTCATGGGAACCAGACAGATTATCATCCAGACCGCCCATAAAATCCATAACACTTTCATGCCATATCTTAAAATAACTGCGCCGAAAAACATTTCCACTGCTGTAAATACGACCAGGACACCTGACAGATAGTTCCATGTAAAAAAGTTTGTCAGGTCAATTTCCATAACCGCCTGTGGAAATGCATTTTCCAGCAAAAACTTCTCAACTACACCAAACACAACGATCTCAAGTTCCAGCACTGCGATCTCCAGCAGATTAAAAAGTACATAGCCTGAGACAAAGCTTTTTCTGGTCGCACCCAGGGAAATTGCCATGTTAAAATCCCCCATAAAAGAAAGAGTTATCCCAAATAAATGTATAAAAGCAAAGGCGATGACCGCCAGCATGGTTCCGGCTGTTGCACAGGTATTCTCTTTTGCCACGTTCATCACAATAAATACAACGATCAGACCAATTAAGTATCCCACAGCAGTAATTCCAAGAAATTGCAAAAGCTCTGCTTTCCGCACCTTACACTGAATCAAAAAACTGTTCATTCTTTCCGCCTCCCAACTTATGCTTTCACTTCGTAATGTCTCATTTCACGGAAAAGTGCCATGACACTGACTGCATACAACGCAATGCTGACAATCGCTGCTATCGCAAGCAATGTCCATACTACATTTGTCTGTATTCTGTTGATCCACGCCATGATCTGGTCAATAAATCCAATTCCTGCCACAATACCGATGACTATACCTAATACCACCATGACGATTCCTATAATCATTCCTTTCATTCCGAAATGCATCTGTGCAACCGAGACAAGCTGCCCGATCGCTGTCATGAATATAAACAGAACTGCGATCAAAGCATTCAGCTTTCCATTGAACTTTCCACTGCTCATAATCCCTGCAAATACCAGAATGATATAGGCGCTTACTACATAGACCACACAGAAAATCTGTGCGCCAAAGACTGCCTCCCTTCTTCCGGAGCCAAAAGACAATGTCAGCGGAAGATAAGATCCCACATAAGAAACCGGTCCGATCATGGCAAATAAAACGCTTATGATCCCGCCATAAAAATAGGCTGTTTTCCAGAAATCCCCAAATACCCTGCTGCTTCCCATATTAAACAAGAATCCATATACAACCATAAAAATCAACATCATGCCGGTCAGCTGCAATCCTGATTTTCCCCAGAATCGAACATTTCTCTTAATAATCCTGCTCTCTGCCATGTCTACTCCTCCATTCCGCAAAGGGATACAAACAATTTTTCCAGATTGAGTGCCTGTATGGTCACATCATAGCCTTCCGGCAGCTTCTGTCCTTCCTTTAAAAGGATCGTCACACTCTTGCTTCTTCCCATCTTCTCTTCATGATGTCTCTCATAGCCTTCGGTTGCCTGATTCACAACTTCTGCAAGACCACTTACATGGTAGCTTCTCTCCAAAAGTTCCTGTGTATTTTCTTTCAGCAGCATCTCTCCATTTTTGATCATGATCACTTCTTCCATCAGATCCGTTGCTTCCTCAATAATATGTGTGGAAATAACAAAGGTCCGTCCGGTCTCGGTATATTCCTCCATCAGTTTATGATAAAAATAATCACGCATTACAACATCAAGGCCTGCAACCGGTTCATCCATAAACGTAAAATCGGCTTTGCTTGCAAGTGCTACGATGATCGTCACCATGGACAGCATGCCTTTGGACATTTTATTGATACGCTGTTTTGTATTCAGTTCAAATTTTTTGATCAGTTCCTCCGCAAGTGCCTGATCCCAGTCTGGATAATAATAGGACGCAGTTTTCAGATAATCTTTTACTTTCATGCCGCTCACGCCGCTTCCATAGAGATTGATGGACAACTCTCTGGAAAAGCAAATGTGATCTAACGCCTTGCGGTTCTCCCATACATTTTCACCATTCCATGTCACAGTTCCTTCGGATGCCGGATTCTGTGCCGACATAATGGATAACAATGTCGTCTTTCCGGCACCGTTTCTTCCAATCAGTCCATAAATCTTTCCTTTCTCCAATGTGAGATTGATATTCTTTAACACCTGTTTTTTTCCATAAATTTTACCTATACCATTACATACGATTGATTCCATAAATCATCTTCCTGCCTTTCTTTTCACAACTTTAAAATACAATTTTCTGTATCATTCCTCTTATTTGCATGATTCCATGCTTCCGGTATCACTGTTTTCCATCCGGACAGCTCCTTACACTTCATTGCCGGATTGTATCAACTGAATGACTTCTTCTTTTCCAAGTCCGATGCTCGCTGCTTCCTCTAACAGTTTTTTTACATAGTTATCATAAAATTCATTCTTTCTCCGGCTTAAGATTGCCTCTTTCGCACCTGCTGACACAAACATTCCAATCCCTCTTTTCTTATATAAAACACCTTCATCCACCAAAATATTCACTCCTTTGGCTGCTGTCGCCGGATTAATGGCATATAGCTTCGCCAGTTCATTCGTGCTCGGCACGCGTTCCTCTTCCAGAAGAATATCCCTTAAAATATCTGTCTCGATCATCTCTGCGATCTGCAGATATATGGATTTCTCCTGCGTCAAAATCTCATTCATGCATGATGTACTCCTTTCTTTCCAGTAATTATTTAGGCGTTTGCGAAACTCATGAAAATCTAAATTAAATTGTGAAAAATTAACAAAAGCTTGAGAAAACACTGGGGAGCGGTCGGTACTTAGAAGGCAGGTGCAACAATCGTTGTGACTGGCTTCTTAGTACCGCTACCAGCGACACGTAGCGAAAGCGTGTTTTCGAAAATTTTGTTAATTTTGAACAATTGAAAGAAGAGTAGTATGAGTTTTGCAATTGTCTACAATAATTATTCTGTTGCTGACAGCTTTTCAAATGCACTTATCTGTCCTCTTGTTTTTTGTTTGTTATATGGTTCATTACTTATGTAATCAACCATAGCACTATGATACTTTGTTGTCAATACATTTTTTCAAGATTGGAATTTAACCGGAGTTTTACTTAGGAACTGCCGATTGCAGGTGGTGGCACGGATTTTCGCAGGTTGTGTTAATTGCATGCCAACAAAGTGTATCGAAATATAAAAAATAGAACTGTTTGATTTTTTCGGGATATTGTGCCCTCTTTTTTCAACATATAACTGGAGTTTAATTGGCGTAGTGTTGCAGATTCTGTGATCGGTTTATAGGTTGTGAAGGGCAGATATAAGCGTCCTCTCACAAGTCGTGATTTTATAGGTTTATGA
>ERZ1026856.255-NODE-255-length-37137-cov-17.282105_pt1 | contig 37137 bp, 32 predicted proteins | sample MGYA00380158_ERZ1026856 | MGnify/ENA primary metagenome ERZ1026856 (study PRJEB33269, sample SAMEA4719794) | human gut metagenome | biome: human-associated habitat; feature: organic feature; material: feces | place: Cameroon | collected 2013-10 ...
GTTGCCCTGTCATTGTTCTTTGCGTAGCTCTGCCACTTCTCCTGATTGGCATAATCATTTTCCATCTGAACAAGTACTTTATCCATTTCTGTAAAATGGGTTCCATACTTTTCATTTATCTTATCAATAATTACTGTCAGCGGATCTTTCTTAGGCTCTCTATGACCGGAATCACCGGAGATAGGTGTATATCCGCCTTCTGTGCTTTCAAGCTCTATCGGACCTTCAAATTCTTTTTCCAGCTTATAGTATTCAAGAAGAATTTTGTCATCAATATTTATCTTCTCTCCACCATGTCCCTTTGGAAGCATCGTGTATAAAAACTTTGAATAAATACTGAATCTGTGAATATCCTTGTCAAATAACCTGCATACCTGTGTAATATAGGCATACACACGATTAAAGCTTGCCAATGTAGACTTGAATATATCCTGTTTTTCAACTTCAAGTACTTCATATCTGTCTACCGCTGGTCTTAACTGTCCCTGGAGTTTTCCAAGATCACCAGCTGATTGATTCTCACTCTGATAGAAAATATCTGCAAATTTATCCACTTCTGATTTCTGATATACCCTAAAATCATCCAACGTATTCTTCATGTCATATACAACATTAGGATCTGTTTCCTCCAAGAGCACAGTTTCCTCATAGAATGGCTCAAAAGATGCTTTAATATCTTCTGCCGAATTTACAAAATCAAGTACAAAGGTATCTACTTTTCCTCTTGTAGTACGATTCAATCTTGATAAAGTCTGTACTGCCTTTACACCGGACAATTTCTTATCCACAAACATGGTGTGAAGCAATGGTTCATCAAAGCCTGTCTGATATTTTTCTGCAACAACAAGGATTCCATAATCATCTGTATGAAATGTTTCCGGCAAAGCCTTATCTTTAATTGTCTTGCCCTCTTTATCCTTGTTCATTTTCTCTTCGGTAAACACATCATCATCGTCTTTGACTTCACCGGAAAAAGCAACTAATACTTCAAGGTCATTCAGTCCTTTTTCTTTTATCTGTCTCTTAAATTCCTGCACATATCGTACTGCATGAAGTCTGGATGGTGTAACAACCATAGCCTTCGCTCTGCCTCCAATCTTATGTCGGGTAACACTCATAAAATGTTCTAGCATAATGGCAGTCTTCTGGGAGATATTATGTGGATGCAGTGTCTCATAATTTATAATTGCCTTTGAACCTGCTGTTGTATCAAATTCCGGATTATCCTCAATAATCTTGGCAATCTTGTAATACATTTTGTAGGTCATATAATTCTGCAGGACATCCAATATGAAATGCTCCTCTATTGCCTGTCTCATAGAATAAATATGGAAAGGTCTGTAGATTCCTTCCGCATCCTTCTGACCAAACAGCTGTAATGTCTTTCCCTTTGGAGTTGCCGTAAATGCAAAGAATGATAAGTTCTTATGCATACCTTGTGCTGCCAATTCATCTAAGAGCTTATCCTCATCATCTTTGCGGTTTCTCTCGTCCTCATCTTCCATCTCAGCATACTCTTTCAGAATTTCTTCTGTATCAGCCAATGCCCTTTTTAGCTTTTTTGCTGCATCTCCGGTCTGTGAAGAATGTGCCTCATCAATAATAATCGCAAATCTTTTGTTTGCAGAATCAACCTCTTTATAGATTACCGGGAACTTCTGTAATGTAGTGATGATAATGCCTACACCATCATTGATTGCATCTCTAAGCTGTCCGGAATTCTTATCTACCTTCTTAACCACGCCCTCCACATGGTCAAACTGATATACTGTAGACTGTAACTGACTGTCCAACACTCGTCTGTCAGTAACGATGATTACTGACTGGAAAATCTTATTGTCTTCATAATCATGGAGTCCGGTAAGTCTGTGTGCCAGCCATGCAATCGAATTGGACTTTCCTGAGCCTGCACTATGCTGGATCAGATAACTCTTACCTGAACCATTCTTTTTCACATCTTCCAACAGCTTTGTAACAACATCAAGCTGATGATACCTTGGGAAAATCATAGTCTCTTTCACAAGATTTCCATTTTTATCGTACTCCTGCTGCAAATGCATATATTTCTGTAGAATTTCCATCAGACTGTCCTTGCAGAGTACTCTTTCCCAAAGATAAGCTGTATCATATCCATCTGGATTTACCGGATTACCTTTTCCACCTACTTTTCCAGCTCCATTACTGCCCTGATTAAATGGCAGGAAATAAGTGTGTGCGCCCTCAAGTCTTGTAGTCATATAAACATTAGTAAGGTCTACTGCAAAATGCACCAATACCCTTTCCTTAAAAGCAAAAATCGCATCCTTACCGGCACGATCAAACTTATACTGATTAATCGCATTTGTTGTGTCCTGTCCTGTAAACTGACATTTCAACTCCATAGATACCACCGGAATGCCATTTACAAAAAGCACAATATCTATGCTGTTCTCATTATGTACAGAATAATGAAGCTGTCTGGTACAATGAAGGATATTCGCATCATACTGAATCTGTGTAGTCTCATTCAAAGAAGTCTCTGGCTTCCAGAAAATAGGATAAAACTTGATTCCTCTATCCATAAAACCATGCCGCATAACATTCAAAAGATTAGTTGTCTTGACTTCTCTTTTAAAACGCTCAATAATCTGTTTCTCGGAATTCTCCGCATAGATTTTCACATATCTATCCCATTTCTTAGGCTGACTTGTCTTGATAAATTCCACAAATGTTTCCTCATCAAGTCCAGATTCACGATTATATTTCTTCGGATCACCCTTGGTATATCCGCCATGATGAATCAGATAGTCTTCGATATCTTCTTCAAATCTTTTCTCTTTTACATCAAAATCAGACATGGGCTACACCTCCTTTTTGCCTGTGACAACTTCATAGATGAGAGATTTTTTGTATTCAGTGTATTTTTCAATAAGCAATTTCCTTGCACTGATGTTTTTGTCAATTTCATCACATTTTCTGTCTAACCATTCAACAATCTCCTTCTGCTCCTCCATAGGTGGCATCACTACCGTAATATTTGTCAATTCATTTTGATTTATTTTAGGCATTTTTACCCTGTTTTCAGTCACTAATGCTACCTGTGAATGAAAATATACAGATAACATCATATACACAACAAATTTAGGATTGTTGCTTGTTTCAATTGGATACATATCTGCACTGCATAATCCATCAAAAGGTGCGATTACTACTTTATCTAACAACGGACGAATTTTGGAATAAATTATTTGTCCTTTAAAAAACAAATGATTCCAACTAATAACGCCTGACTCTTCAACTGTCTTATGTCCTACTAATCTCGCAGCTCCTTTTTCTATACAATCCGGGGATATCTGTAGATAATCCTTATAATCATCTGGAGGAACTAAATTAGATTTCACAGAAATGCACCTTCCAAACTTTAATATCTCCCAATGACATGGTATTGCCCCGACAAAATCGTCCTGACTATCCTTCATTTCAACATTTCTATTCAATCCTTTTGTCACAGTTTCTGATATAGTAGATAATTTGTATTCCTTTAACTTTTCAATAATTGCCTGCTGCTTTTCAATAATTTCATCAATCTTTGAGCACTTGGCATCCAAATAATCTGCTATTCTTTCTTGTTCGGTAATATCAGGTGCAGGAATGTAAATACTTTTCATGTCAATCCACTTAGTTGACCACAAATCATCAACTATTCCATGCCCCCAACGATAATATTCATCTGCGAAACCATCAGACTTAAATACAAATCCGTAATATCTGTTGCACATATTTGTCTGTGGTTTTAATACAGTATTGATTAATGAACACGATCCTTCATATTCTGATATTCCACACGAACCTCTTCTATCGGATCGACTATTAATCACAAAATCATCTTTTTGGATTAATCTACGATTATCACCATTGTCTGTTTTTGCAGCTGTTTCAAGCTGTGGAACAATGCCTTGTTTGGTAACTGATAAAGGTGCAAAATCCTTATCACTCACTTTTTCATTTCTTTCATCATAAACGGAGCCTATTTTTGAAAGTTTCCAATCTACAGGTATCTCTCCTATCCATTCCACTCCACTATCCTTCATCTTTCTCATAAATCAAATACCTCCTCAAGACTTCCAGACAGTTCTGTCTCTAAATCCATAATCTCTGCCATGATTTCTGCAGATGGTCTCGGAGCTTCATACTTATAGAAATATCTTGTAAACGGAATCTCATATCCTACCTTTGACTTTTTCTCATCAATCCATGCATCCGGTGCGAAAGGTAATACTTCTCTTTCAAAGTATTCTTTAATATCCTCTTTCAGTGGAACATTTTCTGTATCACGAAGGCTGGTATCCGGCTGTTTTTTCCCTTTTTTCAGTACCAAATTGCCTTCTTCATCACGGAGCGGTCTTTCTACTGTAATCTTGGTATAGCCAAAATCCTCGTTATCATAAATCTGACTAATTTCACTCGCCGTGAAATCGCCATAAATCTTTGTAATCTCAGCGATATCTTCCTCAGAAATATCATTTCGCTTATTTCCCAATGCTTTTCTTCTCTTCACAAACATCTCATTGGCATTGATTAGCTGTACTTTGCCCTCTCTGACTGTACCTGCCTTTTTATTTGACAATACCCAGATATAGGTTGCAATTCCTGTGTTATAGAAAATATCATTCGGTAAGGCAACGATTGCCTCAAGTAAATCATTTTCGAGAATATATCTTCTAATTTCAGAAGGTCCGCTCCCTGCATCTCCTGTAAAGAGTGGTGAACCATTATGAATGATTGCAATTCTGCTTCCACCCTTATCAATATCTTTCATTTTTGATATCGCTGTCATAAGAAAAAGCATCTGTCCGTCACTTGCAGCCGGAAGTCCTGCTCCAAATCTTCCTCCGAAGCCAAGCTTTGCCTCTTCCTCTACTTTTGCCTTTTCATTCTTCCACTCACGTCCAAACGGAGGATTAGAAAGTATATAGTCAAAGGTACTGCCTGCAAACTGATCATCCGATAATGTGTTACCATCCTTGATATAATCCGCATTGTTACCCTTAATCAGCATATCTGCCTTACAGATTGCAAATGTCTGATCGTTGATTTCCTGTCCGAAGGATACAAGTTCTGTAGAAGCATTCAGGCTATGTAAATATTCCTCTGCAACAGAAAGCATACCTCCAGTTCCACATGCCGGGTCATAAATCGTCTTTGCCACATTATTACCGGAAAGGATATCATTATCATCATAGAAGAGAATATTAACCATAAGCTGGATAACTTCTCTTGGAGTGTAATGCTGTCCTGCATCTTCATTATGGGACTCGGAGAATCTTCTTATAATCTCTTCAAAGATATAGCCCATTTCAATGTTAGAGATTTCATTTGGGTGAAGATTTCCTCTATTTGTTGTATATTCCTTTAAAACAATATAAAGAATTCCCTTATTTGCCATAGTGGTGATGTGACCATCAAACTTGAACTTCTCAAGGATGTCCTGCACATTTGCTGAGAATCCATTTAGATAATCTCTGAAATTCTCTTCAATATGGTCTGGATCATCCATAAGTCTCTCAAATGTATATTTGCTGGTGTTATAAAAATCTTTTTCTGCTGCCTTACGAAGTAAAACATCCTTCATCGGAAGATTTTTTACTTCCTCATATTTCTGCAAAACTGCATCCTTTGTATCGGAAAGAATACAGTCAAAACGCCTGATTACTGTAAGCGGTAATATAACATCTCCATATTCATGCGGTTTATATACTCCGGTCAACTTATCTGCTATCGCCCATATCAGGTCTGCTTTCTGATCTATTTTTGCACTTCTCGTAGCCATTTCATTTTCCTCCATAAGGTAATTTACTTTTCTTCTTCATCCGGTACATAGTCAACCAAATCTCCAAAGTTACAATCCAGCTCTTTGCAGATTTTTTCCAGAACAGATAGTTTAACTGACTCGCAGTTTGTCATCTTTGCTATTGTACTGGAACTAAGACCAGTCTTGGCACACAAATCTCCCTTTTTCATATTGTTATCAATCAGTAGTTTCCACAATCCATTATAACTAATTGCCATATGTATTTCCTCTCTCTAACAATTGTCGTAATCTAATACCATCATTGTAAGTATAGCACACAAATTGCGAATATACAATTTGCATTTGCAAATATTGAATGCTGTTTTCTAAAGAAAAAAGGAACCAAGGCAGAATACTTCTATCTTGATTCCTATTTTATATCATTTAATGTCCAAAAAACGGGACTTGGCACAATTTACTTCCATATTGCAAATAATATTTGCACCATATTATTTGCACTTTTCAAGCGCCTCAGACAATACCTGAGCCTGTTCATATGTATCTACTTCTATTTGACAACTACCTTCAGTTATTGCACACATTACCCTTGGATTTGCAATTATTTCATCATTCAAATAAATACCTATCGTATTTCCAATATTATTTGTAGTAATATCTGCAAATGTTTTCGTTGATTCATCATCAAACTCTATTTGTACTACTGCCTTCTTGATTCCGTCGCCATTATCAACCATTGTTGCTTACGAGCTTTGTTAATATCCGGTACTGCATAATTAATTTGATTCTGTAATGGTGCTCCACAGCCTGAGCAGAATGTTGCACTATCATCCATTTGTTTACCACATTTTGAACAATACACCATGTCTATTCCTCCAATTCGATCTTACTATATGAGATCATTCAACAATATCAAAAACCATAAATCTAAGTAATTTATATCATAAATGGCCTCTCCATTCCACCAAAAAGGCGTACCACCATTTCTGATGATACGTCCTCACATCCATCCGGCTTTATCTTCTCTTACCTTCGGTGCTTCTTATCCATATGCAACACCTCCTGCATTTGGTATCTTCAGCATACAGAAGTCTGCCTTTTTTCGCAATCCACCGTAGCGAGAATTCACGTTCTCCGGTATGGATCATCGATCATCTGCGTCACCGGCGTTCCCGGCACCTCCAGCCGATAGAGCTGCAAAAGCGCTACAACGATTCCGGCCGCACCCGTATAGTAACCGGCCGGAGCCGTGATAACCTCCGGTCGAGTGCGGTCATATGCCAGTCTCCAGCTTGCCGTTTTCACTTCCACACCATTTGACATTTCTTTCTTTTCCAACTTCGTTCCCAACAGAATCTCTCCGATCTGTTCTGCCAGTTCCTTCCAGTGATTATCTCCATCCTGTCGATATAGTCCGATATAAAGTGGTACAAAGCCTGCCGGGCCACAGCAGAGACAGGTTGTATTCCAATAGCCCGCAGACTGATAAAGCGGTGCCCCCAGTGATTCCATTCCTTTACAAAGCTCCAGCACCTGTTCATAGTAAAAAGAATCCCCTGTCACCTGATAGAGTTCATAAAACAGCTTTGCCGTACCGACCGGACCATGGCAGTTCCCCAGATAAAAAAGAGGCTCCTTCAACGTCAGCTTATAGGGAATCAGATATCCCTGCTCCTGCTTTACTGCGATTCCACATAAATACTGTGCCGCATCGAATGATGCCCGCAGATATTTCCGGTCATTGGTCAACTCATATACCTTCGTAAATAGGTATCCGGCTCCGGCCGTTCCAAACTCAAAGTTTGGCTCCTTGTGCTTAAACACTACCTGTCCATGGTCGATCTCCAGTCCTCCGTCCTTATGCCGGATACCCGTAGAGAGGATATAGTCCGTTGCCCGGACAATCACCGGCAGCACATCTTCTCTTTCCAGAACATGATAGCTGTCGATCAGATACAGAATAATGCCTCCATCAAAAAATATTGCTGCATTATCCGACCAGAAGACGCCTTCTGTCGTCTCCTTCTGATGTGCCATATAATAGTCCAAAATCTTCTCTGCTGCCTGTTTAGCTTCTTCATATCTGCACTGTGCCCATGCCTCATTTACCACCAGCCCGATTCCCGCCAGTCCGGTATAGAACGCCTCGGCCATGCCGGCAACAAACTCTCCCTCTCTTTGGGCCGTCTGCACATCATCCAGATAATGTTGTTTCAGATATCGCAGAATCTCCCGTATGATCTGCTGATACTCCGGCTTCGGCAGGATCTGCTGTAGCTGCAGATACATATGAAGAATCCCGGCGAGCCCCTTATAATATGAATTCTGCTCTGAACCTTCTGCCACATACCGGATTCCGTCCTCTGTTTCCTCTAAAAAGGTACGGACATATTGTTCTGCTGCCTCTGCGCAATCCAGATAATCCTGTGGGGATGTTACCTCTGCCGTTGGAAATCTTTCTGTACTCATATCTACTACCTCTGCTTACTATCATTTCCGTGGTTTTCGCTGCTCTTTACTGTTCTTTCTGCTCCTTGCTCCGGTACATCTTTGTAGACAGATACTTCATTCCGTCATCCGGCAGAATGATCACGATATTCTTTCCCTGATTTTCTTCCCGCTCAGCTACCACCTTCGCTGCATAGACGGCTGCGGCTGCAGATGCGCCTAAGAAGATACCGTCTGTCTGTGCCAGCTCTCTTGCTGTCGCATAGGCATCGGCTCCATCAACATCCAGACATTCATCATAGTGAAAGTTCGTTCTTGCGATAAACGGATGGTGTGTCTCACCGCCATTATCAAAATGAACTACGCCATCGATCGTATCCCGGTCTTCTCCCGGCTTATATAAAGACTCCAGATTGGGCTGCACTCCTACGATTTTCACACCCGGTACGTGTGCCTGCAGATACCGGCCGACTCCGGTCAGCGTTCCGGCCGTTCCTGCCAGCATAACTGCGATATCTACCTTACCATCCGTATCTTCCACGATCTCAGGACCGGTAGACTTGATATGAGCCTCTGGATTTGCATCGTTAAACAACTGACTGGTGTAGTAATATCCATTATCATCTGCAAACTTCTGTATCTGCCGCACAATCCGTCCGGTATCAAAGCCATACTGTGCTACGATCTCAGCAAAGCCGGGAATATCCTTATAGTACTGAACTGTTGCACCATACGCCTCCAGAATCTGTACACGCTCCGGTGTACAGCCCGGCTCCATGAATATATGCAGCTTATATCCCTTGGATGCCGCAAAGGCTGCCAAAGAAATGCCGGTATTTCCACTGGTACTTTCCACAATCGTTCCACCCGGCTTCAGCTTTCCTTCCGCTTCTCCCTTTTCAATCATATTCAGTGCAGCACGATCCTTTACACTTCCGGTTGGATTTAAGTACTCCAGCTTTCCGATCAGATGCGCATTCAGATTATGCTTTTTTTCATAGTTTACCAGTTCTAAAAGTGGTGTATGTCCTACCAGTTCTGTGATTGATTTCTTAATATTTGCCATGCTTGTTTCTCCTTTTATCCCTTTTCGTATATTTATATCTGTCTGTTTTTTCTTAACTATATATTCGTTTATCTGCCCCATAGCGGATCAGTTGCAGGATACACCGCCATCTACCACCAGGGTTGCACCATTTACAAATCCGGCTTCCTCACTGGCCAGATAAAGCACTGCCTCCGCAATGTCTGCCGGCGCTCCAAACGGAAGATTGGAATCCATGCCTGACAGGATCCGCTCCCGTCCGAACCGGCTCTCTTCTTCCGGCTTCGAGGTCATGCCTGTGCGAATTGCTCCGGGACACACGATATTACTTCGAATCCCCTGATGCATGTATGTATATGCCGTATGCTCACACAGCCCCACCAGACCATGCTTCGCAACCGTATATGCTACACTGGAACGACACCCTTTGATCCCGGCTACGGAAGCGATCGTTACGATGCTTCCTCCTGTTTCCTGTGTTAACATCGCTGTGACAGCAGCCCGGATCGCATACATCGGTCCATAAAGATCCACCTGCATAATACGTTCCCATGACTCATTGGTCAGTTCTGTAATCGGCTCACTCTTGCCTGCCACGCCTGCATTATTGACCAATACATCGATCTGTCCGGTCTCCCGGACTGCTCTGGCGATCATACCTTCGTTCGCCTCCTGCGTAGAAATATCTCCCTGATATGGGATGACATACCCGGTCGCTCCCGCCTGCCGAAGCTGCTCAATCTCCTCTACCAGCGTATGAAGTGCCTGTTCATCCCGGTCCACTGCTACTACAACCGCTCCCTCCTGTACGAAGCTCTTTGTAATCGCCTTTCCCATTCCGGCTGCTGCACCGGTCACCACAACGCTTTTTTTCTGGAATCTGTTTCTTTCACTCATCTTCTGTCACACCTTCTTATTTCCTTTTTCTTATTCCTAGTTGTTTGGTATGTTTTCTGTATGTATCGTATCACCTGTACCGAAATTTTGGAAATTCCATTTACCTATATTGGGTTATAGGTTTTAGTTATAGCAAAAAAGCACATGGATAATTTCAAGAAATCATCCATGTGCTTTATATTTCATCTCTTATATTTATTAATGATTACTACTAGTGAACCTTGTTCTTGATCTCCTCATTGATCTTCTGAACAAAGTCATCCAGTGGCATAACGGTAGCATCCTTCTCACCATGCAGCTTATAAGATACCGTCTTTCCTTCCATCTCATTGAAACCGATAACCAGCAGATATGGCACCTTCTGTACCTGTGCCTCACGCATACGGTAGCCCAGTTTCTCTGCCCGGTCATCCAGTTCTACCCGGACATCGGCAGCATCCAGAGTATCACATACCTGACGTGCATATGCCATCAGTTCTTCATTATCTGTCTTAACCGGCATAACCTTTACCTGTACCGGAGCCAGCCATGTTGGCAGATTTCCCTTTGTCTCCTCCAGAATATACGCCATAAACCGATCCAGAGATCCCAGAATCGCTCTGTGCAGAACGACCGGAGTCTTCTTCTCGCCATCCTTATCGATATAGGTCAACTGGAACTTTGCAGGCAGACAGAAGTCTAACTGACAGGTAGACAGCGTATACTCATTTCCGACTGCCGGCTTCACATTAACATCCAGCTTCGGTCCGTAGAAGGCTGCCTCACCGATTTCCTCTGTATACTCGATACCCAGATCATTCAATACCTTCCGCAGTGCATTTTCTGCTGTATTCCACATTTCATCATCGTCATGATACTTCACCTTATTGGATGGATCCCGCAGAGACAGAACGCAACGGTAATCTGTGATTCCAAAATCCTTGTAGGTACTGAAGATCAGATCTACTACATTTGAGAATTCATCCTCGATCTGTTCCGGTGTTACAAACAGATGGGCATCATTCTGACAGAAGTGTCTTCCTCTTTCGATTCCCTTCAGTGTACCACTTGCCTCAAATCGGAAGTCGTGTGCGATCTCACCGATCCGGATCGGAAGATCCTTATAGGAATGCATACGATTTGCATAGATCATCATATGGTGCGGGCAGTTCATCGGACGAAGAACGAAGGACTCACCTTCTACCTCCATGGCCGGGAACATGTTTTCTTTATAATGATCCCAGTGGCCGGAGGTTTTATAAAGATTTACGGTACCTACACAAGGAGTCATAACATGCAGATAACCAAGCTTCCGTTCCTTCTGCTTAATATAGTTCTCTAATTCCTGCCAGATCACATAGCCCTTTGGAAGGAACATCGGAAGTCCTCGGCCAACCAGATCATCGACCATAAACAGATTCATATCCTTACCGATCTTTCTGTGATCCCGTTCCTTTGCTTCCTCTAATAGCTGCAGGTGTTCTTCCAGTTCTTCCGGTGTCGGGAAGCAGACGCCATAGATTCGCTGCAGAACTTTATTATTCTTATCTCCCTTCCAGTAAGCGCCGGAATGACGAAGCAGCTTAAAGTAACGGCACAGCTTTACATTATCCACATGCGGTCCGCGGCACAGATCTGTGAAATCTCCCTGCTCATAGCAGGAGATCGTTCCATCCTCCAGATTTGAGATCAGATCCAGCTTATATTCATCATCCTTGAACATCTCCATCGCTTCTGCCTTTGAGATCTCTTTCCGTACGATCTTTTTACCGGTCTTAGCGATCTTCTTCATTTCCTTCTCGATCGCTGCCAGATCATTCTCATCCCGGATCACATCATCTCCCAGATCCACATCATAGTAAAAGCCTTCTGCTACTACCGGTCCTACCCAGAACTTTGCCTGTGGATACAGATGCTTGATTGCCTGTGCCATCAGATGTGCACAAGAATGATTCAATGTCTTTAATGCTTCATCTTCCTTGAAATTAACCATTTTTATTCTCCTTTGTCCTTTCATAAAATAAAAAAGGCACCCACAGATATGATTCTCATACCTAAGGGTGCTTATACACGGTTCCACCTTAATTTTCACTCTTCGCCTATAACGTCGGCTACCCGGTAACGCTTCGGAAGTCCTGCTCCTTCTACGCACAGCTCAGGAATGGTTTTCCCGTAACACTTCCTTAAGTGACTTCCACCATCTGTCACTCTCTCTGTAAGTTCCTGCTACAGTACTCTTTCCGTCATTGCTTTTTTCATATTACCTGTGTATTGTACCACGTACATTTTTTTAAAACAATCATTTTTATAAAATTTGGCCTACTATTTTGTGGAAGCTGTTTTCTATGCCTCTGCCAGTTCTGCCATCAGTTCTTCATAGGCCTTCCCATCCAGCGGGTATCCCAGACCGGCAATCGTGCGATAGCATATATCCGGCAGCATGCTTCGATCTCCGTTCAAATACTGTTCTGCCAGTTTCCGGACTTCATCGATCAGCCTGCACTTCTGCCTCCGAACCGCCTCTTCACAATCCCAGACAGCACGCATATCCCGATCCGAAGTATTTCCACAAGGAATCTGACACGCCGCACAGTCCGGTGATATCTGATGCTTCTCTGCATGGATCTCCGATACCATGGCATCACTATCCTCCTGCAGCAGTGCCTTTGCAACTACCAGATCGGTTCGTAGCGTCTTTCCGCTGTTACTAACAGCTCCTGTCAGCCCGATCAAAGCTCCTAAGATCCGGCCCTGTTCTCCCGGCCAGACTGTTCCTTCATCCAAGCTCCACTCGCAGAGCCAGTCATCTTCCACCTCGATCCGCCGTTGTTCTCCCTGATCATTCTCCAGATATACCAGACACTTCAGCTTCTCGCCCGGCATCCGTTCCTCACAGCCATAGTCGGCCTCCAAAATCTGCTTAATTATCCACATCGTTTACACGGCTCCTGCTTCTTTTCCACATTTACAACATAATATCGGACTTTTCTTTGCTATGCTCAATCTTCTCATTCAATCTGCGGAACGGAACTGCAAGTACCAGTCCGATGATCAATGAAAGAATGATATAGAATCCCAATATACCGATACACTTCCAATAGGTTATACCATACATACCGCCGATTGTCTCCCGCAGAGCATCCATGCCATATGGGAACGGGAAAAACTTATAAATCTTCTGATAAATCTCCGGCAGCACCTGTATCGGGAAAGATCCACCGGCTCCTGCCACCTGTATTACCATGATCACGACCGCCAGTGCTTCTCCTATATTCTCAAATGCTACTGTCAGAGAATACATAAATAATGTAAACACAAAGCTGCAGACAGAGCATGCAAACCAGAACAGAAATGGATTCAGACACTGGATCCGGATATACAGCAGATCTCCCAGTGCGGTTAACAGTGCCTGCGCCTGCCCGATCAGGTAAAAGGTAATATATCGTCCGAAGTACTTCTGATATGGCTTCACATCCGGCAGTTCATCATCCGGCAGCACCTTTACATGAAGGATCGCCACCAGAATCAGTGCACCTACCCATAATGCCAGTACCGTATAGAACGGTGACATCGCAGAGCCGTAATTCTTAATCGGATAAACTTCCTTTGTCTCCATATTCACCGGTGAGGATATAAACTCACCCAGCATCTCCGGATCGGTCTTCAGTATCGTCATCAGCTGCTGATACTGTTCACTCATCTCCAGCGCACCCAGACTGACTATGATGGTATCCAGCCCATCCTTCATCGACTGTGCAGCAGCGATTGAATCACTGAGACTGCTGCTGCCTGTATTCAACGTATCGCTGTATGCATCCAGTGCATCGGATACACTATCAAAATCTCCATCCACTCCATTTAAAATCGCCTGTGTCTGATTTAAGGAATTCTGGATGGAATTCATCGTGGTTTCAAGCTGTCCTCTTACAGAATAATTAAACTCATTCCGTAATGCCTTTATCTTTGCCTGACAGGCATCGATCTCCGCACTGATCTGCTTATTTAACTGATTTACGGAATCATTTCCGGCCGTTACATTCTGCTGTACCAGCTTCAGATCTGCTTCGATCTTATCAAACTGTGCCTCGATCTCGTCAATCTGACCGGACACGCTCTCTTCATCCTTCCAGTCTGCCACACTGCTGTCAAATAACTGCCGGATCAGTGGCATCATGTTAATCGCACTCTGAATCCCTGCCTCAGATATATTCCCATAATCATCCAACTGTCCCAGACTACTCTGCAACAGAAGTTCCAGATTATCCAGGCTGTCTGCTGTTGCGTCCAGATTGGCTGAGATAACATCCGCCAATGCACTGGCATTTAAACTGCCTGCCGATATGGCTCCCTGCATCGTATTGATCGTATTGGATCCCTCGTCCACCATATTGTTCAGATTCGGCATCATGACCTGCGTCGTACTGATCAGACTGGATGCGGAATTCGTGATTCCCTGAAAGGAATTCAGCAGCGATATATAATCATCCATATCATCACTCAGATCCTGCAGCCGGACCATAAACAGTCCCATCATAGTATCTGCATCCATACCGTTTTCTGCCATAACATCATCCATCTTCAGCATTACCTCTGCCAATGTGCTGACAAAGGTTGCATTCACCTGCTCCTGCACCGCAGTTTTTGCCTTTGACGTAATCTTTGGTGCTATGGCATTCTTCTTTTCATTTTCATAGTACAAAATCTGCGGATTCTCGATCTCCCCGCTTAAGAAACTGATCATCTTCTCGGAAAAATCCTCCGGTATAATTAATGCCGCATAATACTCACTACTATACACACCCTCTACTGCTTCATCGGAGGAATCGACAAACTGCCATCCCATGGAGTTGTTCGATTTCAATCCTTCTACAACATTATCACCGATATTCATCTTCATTCCGCCGATGTCCACACCCTTATCACTCGAGTACACAGCGATTTTTAAATTCGATGTAGATTCCGGTCCATACGGATCCCAGTTTGAAAGGATATTGAACCAGGCATAAAGAGATGGAATGATAGCAAGACCGATCACTACCACCACTGCCACGACATTGGTTCTTATTCGTTTAAAATCATGATAAAAGACCTTAACTATATTCTTCATCTTATACCTCTTCGGATTCTTCCTTCTCTTCTAATTCTGTCTGCTCCGGTGCTTCCTCCGATGCAGCCTCCTCGTCACTTTCCTCTGACTCATCATTTCGATCCCGGTCAACATTCTGGATCACCGTCATCAGCCGTTCCTCTACCTGTGCGATTCCGCCACCGATCAGGGCATCCCGCTCTTCCTCTTCCCGATGCGAGATCTCACTCATCTTCTGCTGAAGCTTATCATCCGAATACTCAATAAAGATCAGATATCCGGCCAGAATAAACAGGGATACGATCCACAGGATCAGAAATACGATCTTGGAACTATCTGTCAGCATCAGCAGAATCAGGAATATCATAGGGATAATCAGCAGACATTTCATACCGATTTTGATCCGTTTCTGATTCTTTTTATGTATCTCTTCCTCATACGCCACCAACATGCCATAGAGCTTCTCGTAATCTTCCTTTTTCTCCATATATCTTCACCTGCTCTCTTACATCATCTTCGTATCCTTCATCCGCTTCTCTACAAAGTGGTACATATTTACAAATGGCAGACGAAGTACCAGCCCGATCAGCAATGCCCCAACTGCGAAGATCAACAGTTCAGCCAGATACTTCTCATATGCACCGCCGTACATACCGCCAATGGTTTCCCGCATGGCATTAATCGCATATGGGAATGGGAAGAAGGTATATACCCGGCGATAAAACTCCGGCAGAATCTCGATCGGATAGGTTCCGCCGGAACCTGCAATCTGAATAACTACCATAACCACTGCGATTGCTTTACCGATATCGCCAAACGCCAATGTCAGTGAATAAATCAGTAACGTAAAGGTAAGACTGGTCAGCGAAGCCGCCAGCCAGAACAAAATCGGATTCGTCATCTGACAATGCAAGATGAATATATTACCTAAAACTATAATTAACGCCTGAATCTGCCCCATTACAAAGAAGATCATAAATCTTCCGAAGAATAACTGATACCCCTTCGGGTTCTTCAGACCTTTCTCGGACGGCCGGATCTTAATCAGGGCTACCAGAACCAACGGTCCAACCCACAGTGCCAGCGTTGTATAAAACGGGGTAACTGCTGATCCGTAATTCCGGATCGGATACACTTCATTTGTCTGTACCTGTACCGGTTGTGCAAAAAACTTTCCATAGCTTTCCGGATCGCCGCCCAACAGCTCCACGATTACTTCCATCTGTTCGTCTCCCGTTGCTTCATCCAGCCTTGTGATCGCTGCCTGAATCTTCTTATCGCAGGAGTCAATCAGCTTCTGGATCTGACGGAAGCTGTCATCGGTTGAATCGATCATATCCTGTGTCCCATCAAAGATCGTACCCATATCTCCCAGTGTATCGTTCAGATTGTATAAAAGATTTGTTACATTTACCATCACCTGTGAGGCACTGTCCAGAATTCCGGACACACTCGGAACCAGGTTATTGGTATATACATTTTTCATGTTCTCTACCGTCTGCCGACAGGTGGTCAGAGAGGCCTTTACACCATTTGTAACCGTATCAACGGTATTCTTCACGGTGTCACCTCCGGTGATCGGCTGAAGGGCTCCGATGATCTCCTCGATTGCCTCCGCATCCTTCTGCAGGGTTTCGATCTGTTCCAGCACCTGCTGAAGTTCCGCTTTCTGATCTTCTGTCAGGTTATTTCCGTTTGCTTCCAGCTCTGCAATCGCCTGATATAACGCAGTCAACTGCTTGATCAGTGTATTCACATCCTCAGAGGTCTGGCTGATACTGTCTGCCGTCTTCTGTGCAGACTCTCCCAGATTTGCCTGGTCGATGTCTCCGGAAATCCGATCCAGAGAAGCTTCGATCTCTGTCAATGTCGTCTCCACATTTTGGGAAAAGGTTGCCAGTGTCGCATCTGTCGCTGCCAACTGATTTCTGGAATTATCAAAGGAGCGGATCGCTGTATTAATCTTCCCTTCGACTCCCGGTATCTGACCGTTTGCCTCTATGATTCCATCTGCCAGGATATCATTTCCTGCCAGAAAGCTATCGATCATACTACTGTAATCATTCAGGTTTGCGCTCAAATCTACCAGTTTCTGCCGGAAGCCATCGATACCGCCTTCTTCCTCGACCTTATTTGATACATCATCCAACTGGGCAAATATCGTACTGGCTGCTGTCTCCAGAAATGTTTCATTAATGCTTGCTTTCAAAGTGGATACTGCCGTATCGGTAATCTTTGTAGCAATCGCATTCTTCTTTTCATTTTCATAATATGTAATCGTCGGATTTTCCAGTCCTTCGGTAAAGATACTGAACATACTCTCGGAAAATTTTTCATTAATGATGACCGCTGCATAATACTTGCCACTTTCTACGCCCTCGATGGCCTCCTCCGTACTATCCAGAAACTGCCAGCCAATCGAATCATTCTCCTTTAGCTGCTCAATCATTTCATCACCCATATTTACAGTGGTGCCATCTTCCAGCCGCATTCCCTTATCCTCAGACGCTACTGCGATCTGAATATTTCCGGTGTTTGCATACGGATCCTGATTGGAATAGATATTAAACCATGCATACAGAGATGGTATAATACAAAGTCCGATCGCGATGATCAATGTAAAAACATTGCCACATATTCCCTTTACATCCTTTCGAAATATGTGAAATATATTTCTCATTCCGGCATTCTCCTTCCTTATCTACTGTTCTCTTTCCTACTGCAATCTCTGACGGACGATCTCATACGCCAATACTCCGGTTGCAACGGATGCATTCAGGGAATCGATATCTCCCTTCATCGGAATCGATGCAATGAAATCACAGTTTTCCTTTACCAGCTTGCTGACGCCTTCTCCTTCATTTCCGATTACCAGACCGATTGATCCTTTCAGGTTCAGGTCATACATCATAGTACCGCCCATATCCGCACAGACAAACCACATACCCTGTTCCTTCAGTTCCCGAATAGTATTCGTCAGATTCGTTACCTTTGCCACCGGTGTATAGGAAACGGCACCGGCAGATGCCTTTGCCACGGTTGCTGTCAGGCCGACTGCCCGACGCTTGGGAATAATCACACCATGTGCGCCTGCCAGATTCGCAGTTCGGATGATGGCTCCCAGATTATGTGGATCTTCGATATTATCCAATAAAATAATGAAAGGATCCTCTCCCCGTTCCTTTGCTTTATTCAGGATATCCTCCACTGTCGCATATGAATACGCAGCTGCCACAGCAATCACACCTTGATGCTTCTTTGTCTCTGACAACTGATCCAGCCGCTCCTTTGCTACAAACTGAAGCAGCGTATCATGCTTTCTGGCTTCCCGTATGATCGTCTGAATCGGTCCATCCTTACACCCCTCCAGTACAAATAGCTTATCTATTGTTTTTCCGGAACGAAATGCTTCCAATACCGCATTTCTTCCTTCAATCTTCATAGTTTCTTCCTGTTTTACCTGTTCCATGGTTCCTCCTGCCTGATTTTTCAATTCATTTATTGACACTTTTCTTGTTTTTGTACAATATTTACCTTATATAATGGAATTTCTGAATATGCTACTAAGAGTTTATGTGTAGCATCGGTTTTTGTCAATAGCCAGTTGCCCTTCTAAATACCGGCAAAATTTATCAATAGCCCTTGATTTTCAAGGATTACCGTCTCTTTTTATCCGGAATTTCGAATTTGATCATAAAAACTTCAGGAAATTTTATTGATTTTATTGTCCATTTATGTATAATAATGAGGAGAAGAAGTAGGATTTATCCTACTTTTCGAGGATATCATATACCTGCATTCGCAGGTGATAATCATATTATCATAAAGGAAAGAGGTACAAGCAAGATGGCAAAAATCGATTTAAGCAAGTATGGTATTACCGGAACTACTGAAATTGTCTACAATCCTTCATATGATGTATTATTTGAAGAAGAGACGAAGCCTTCTCTGGAAGGTTATGAAAAGGGCCAGGTAAGTGAACTGGGTGCAGTAAACGTAATGACCGGTATTTATACAGGTCGTTCTCCTAAGGATAAGTACATCGTAGTTGATGAGAATTCTAAGGATACTGTATGGTGGACATCAGATGAATATAAGAATGATAACCACCCTATGGCAGAGGACACATGGGCTGCTGTTAAGGAGCTGGCTAAGAAGGAGCTTTCTAATAAGAGACTGTTCGTAGTGGATGCATTCTGTGGTGCAAACAAGGATACCCGTATGGCAATCCGTTTCATCGTAGAGGTTGCTTGGCAGGCTCATTTCGTAACAAATATGTTCATTAAGCCAACCGAAGAAGAGTTAAAGAACTTCGAGCCGGACTTCGTAGTATACAACGCTTCTAAGGCTAAGGTTGAGAACTTCAAGGAATTAGGATTAAACTCAGAGACTTGTGTAGCATTCAACATCACAAGCCATGAGCAGGTTATCATCAACACCTGGTACGGTGGCGAGATGAAGAAGGGTATGTTCTCTATGATGAACTACTATCTGCCATTAAAGGGTATGGCTTCTATGCACTGCTCCGCTAACACAGATATGAACGGTGAGAACACCGCTATCTTCTTCGGTCTGTCCGGTACAGGTAAGACTACACTGTCTACCGATCCTAAGCGTCTGCTGATCGGTGATGATGAGCATGGTTGGGATGACAATGGTGTATTCAACTTCGAAGGTGGTTGCTACGCTAAGGTTATCGATCTGGATAAGGATTCTGAGCCGGATATCTACAACGCAATCAAGCGTGATGCATTGTTAGAGAATGTTACTCTGGATGCAAACGGAACGATTGACTTCAAGGATAAGAGCGTAACCGAGAACACTCGTGTATCTTACCCAATTAACCATATTAAGAACATTGTTCGTCCAATCTCTTCTGCACCGGCAGCAAAGAATGTAATCTTCCTGTCAGCAGATGCATTTGGCGTACTTCCTCCAGTATCTATTCTGACTCCGGAGCAGACACAGTACTACTTCCTGTCAGGTTTCACCGCTAAGTTAGCCGGTACAGAGCGTGGTATTACAGAGCCTACTCCTACATTCTCAGCTTGCTTCGGTCAAGCATTCCTGGAGCTGCATCCTACAAAGTATGCAGAAGAACTGGTTAAGAAGATGCAGGTAAGCGGAGCTAAGGCATACTTAGTAAACACCGGCTGGAACGGTACCGGCAAGCGTATCTCTATCAAGGATACTCGTGGTATCATCGATGCAATCTTAAGCGGTGCTATTTTAACAGCTCCTACTAAGACCATCCCTCACTTCAACTTCGCAGTACCTACAGAGCTTCCTGGTGTTGATCCTGCTATTCTGGATCCTCGTGACACCTACAAGGATGCTTCTGAGTGGGAAGAGAAGGCAAAGGATCTGGCTGCAAGATTCGTTAAGAACTTTGCTAAGTACGAAGGCAATGCTGCAGGTAAGGCATTAGTTTCTGCCGGTCCTCAGGCATAAGACCTATCGTATCAATAAAATACGATGATTTCAAAAGTCCATGCACAATTTGTGCATGGACTTTTTTTAAGTGGGTATCCTATTTCTTATAGAACACTTCATATAAACAGGAGGATCCAGCTTATGCCATCTACATATGCACATTATCTCTTTGGTCAGGAGGTTTATCGGGAACTTCCGGCTCAACTTCAAACTATCATTGACCATCACCGTTCCCTCTATCATATTGGTCTTCATGGCCCGGATATCCTCTTTTACTATCATCCTATGATTCCGCTCCCTGCCAATCGTCTGGGGTACCGGATTCACCACAAAAGCGGCAGCCGCTTCTTCCGCCATGGTCTGTCGGTTCTGCGGGATCTGCAGGATCCGGAAGCCGGACTGGCTTATCTCTTTGGCTTTATCTGCCACTTTGTACTGGACAGTGAATGTCATGCCTATATCAATGACTGTATCGCCCATAGCAACCGGACACATACCGCCATGGAAACCGATCTGGATCGGTTTCTTCTACAGATGCATGGTCTGGATCCTTTAAATGACTGTCTGACTACGCATATACGACCAACTGGCGATGATATTGCTATCATCGCCAGCTTCTTCCCCCATGTCTCGGTTCGACAAGTCACCAAGGCACTTTCCCTTATGATTCATTATAACCGCCTGCTTCAGGCGGCTTCTCGCCATAAACGCCGTATGATTCTTTTCCTTTTCCGCCTCAGCGGAAACTACAGACGTCTTCACGGACTCCTGATGCCGGAACACCCCCGTGTCGGATATGAGGACTGTACCTTAGCACTGACCACCCTTTTATACGACTCTGTTCCAACCGCCTGCCGCCTGATTGTGAACTACTATCACGCATACGAAGAAATCGATGTCCTCACCAAACGATTTCAAAGTCCTTTTTGCTAAAGTACCTTCTGCTGATGAAGATATTTTTCCTTTGTAGCCATGCCTCCCCGGATATGTCGCTCCGACTTGTTAATATCCAGTACCACTCTGGCTCTGGCCGCCAACGATGGATTGATCTGGATCAGCCGTTCGGTAATGTCCTTATGTATAGTCGTGTATATTGGGAACGTTTTTCCTGTATCCGTATTCTCTGAATCGGCATTATCTGCGTTCTCTTCTTCCAGATGCTTGTCCTAGGATGGTATCCTCCAGTCCCAGTTCTCCGAACAGCCGCAGGTATATGTCAATATTGCCGTCCTTGTCCACTTCTATCTTTTTGATGATGCGTTTGAGCTGTGTATTTGTCATGGAGCGGACGTCAGTCACATCTTCAATTTTTTCGAATGTAGTGTTCAGCACATGCTCCAGTTGTTTGCCTTTTGTCAGATTATAGGACACCATTTTCAATTCATTTTCCAGTCTCTCGATTTCCTTCTTTGTCCCGCCGATTCTCCTGTTCAGTTCTTCGCGGGTAATGAGGTCGTCCATATACATATTCATGTATTTCTCTCTGCTCTTCGTAAACTTGTTCAACTTGGTAGTAAGCTCTTTTTCGTATTCTATATTTTCATCTTTTGCCTTATAGATGCGCTGGAATTCGTCAACTACATGACCGATGACTTTTTTCTTCTGTTTCAGAATTTCACTAAAGTAATTCTGGATAACCGAGATAAGCTCGTCCTCATCTATGGTGACAGCATTCGGACAAATGTCTGCTCCCCTCCCGTTATGTCCGGAGCATACCCAGCGGATATATGTATTTTTGTAGGTACGGACAGAGCGGCGGAACGACCATCCGCATTCCTTGCATTTTATCAATGTGGAGAACAGGTGCTTGTTACTCTGCCGTTCCCGCGTCATTTTGAATGCATCGTGCCTTTCCAACAGAATTTTCTGCGTCTTTTCGCAGTCCTCATCGGAAATTATCCGCAAATCCGGTCGCATTGTTATCATCCACTCTGTTTCATCCTTATTTGTTCTTTGCCCAGTCAGGAAGTCCGTTATCTCCTGTTTCCCATTGATAATTTTACCTGTATACAATTCATTTGTCAAAATCCGGCAGATGGCGTTCTGACTCCAGTTACAGTTTCTTTTTGTTTTCACTCCGCGTTCATTAAGCATGTTGGAAATCTTGGCAGCCCCGTAGCCTTCTTCGTTATACCATTTGTAAATCTGCCTGATAACCGCCGCCTCCTCTTCGTTGACGGCAAGATTAAAATAATCACCTATAATTTTATCATAGCCATAGACGATATTCGGCACTCTGCCTTTTTCAGCATTTATCTTCTTACCGAATTTGACACGCTTGGAAGTATTTGCGCTCTCTTCCTGTGCCAGTGCTCCGAATATCGTCAATACAAACTCACTGTTCCCCATGCTTGTCATATTAGCAGTTAGGAACTGGGTTTCAATTCCCAGCGACTTGAGTTTTCGGATGTTTTGGAGCAAGTCAACCGTATTTCTGGCAAAGCGCGATATATCCTTTACCACTACCATGTCGAACAATCCATACTCGGCATCCGCCATCATTTGCAAAAATTCTTTTCGATTCTTAATCTTCGTACCAGATATTCCTTCGTCTGCATACAGTCGCACCAATGTATCACCTGTACGTTTCGTGTATTCTGCAAAAAACCTTTTCTGTGCTTCCAAACTATTAAGCTGATCCTCTTTGTCGGTGGAAACACGACAGTATGCAGCTATATTCATCTTCCAACCCCCCTGTTAATTCTTTACCATTTAGTAACAATTTTGCTATATCAGTGAGCACATTTGAAAGTAATCAGAATAACAGAAAAAGGGACATCCTACATGGAAAGTCCCTCTCCGTATTCTTCCTGCTCAGAAATCTGATTGACAGCCATCTGGATGGCGTTCTCCACTTTTTCTTCATTGGCTTCAATCAGTATCTTAAGTAAATAGTCGGCGGTTACTGACGTTGTATTAGGATTATGAAACCGGTAGTTTAACTTCTGTTTCTTCACGTCGGCACCTCCACCTCCTTCTATTTGCTCTTTGTCCATTTCTATGAAATTGTATTTTGAAATAGTCCTGCAAAATTTCCATTTCTGATGATAGATTTCGGCAATTAGTCATTCTCTCAAAAACATCGGTTTATTTCAAATGGATATAATATGTTCCTTTTCTCGCCACCTCTCTTTCTCTTCTACGATTAGAAATTTATCTTGTATGTGGCAAGAATAGTTTTTTTAATACTCGACAAACGAAAACCAATCTTTCCGTCCCCTCATGCCAACCGTCCTGTAACTTACCGAATGCATTATAATGTAAGTCCTTATTTCTGGCTATCTTCACCTTCTGAGCGATTTGTTTGCCTACATAAAATCCACCACAATCCAAAGTGAACAGCCAGTTCACTCTGTCATTGCTATCATTAAACGAATATATGCAAAGAGAATCATGGATAAATATCGGTATAGCTATAAGCATTTCTGTCTCTGGATTACCTATAACAGATTTCTCACATATTTTACCGAACAGAACATCTCTGGTATTTCAAACAGTGCTGATAGTGTAAACAGCACTTCAGTATATACAGCAAGATAAACGATGCTGATATTTTTCTTTAAAATCATATTGCTTTTATCAGATGCTCAATTTCAACACTGACCGCCAATGCCCAGTCAACTTTTAACATCACATTTTCATCTACTTCTCCTGCATAATTCCCACAAGATTTATCATAGTGCGAAGCTGCTCCAACAAAACAATAGATATTCTTGACAGCCCTGTACAGGCAATTAAAACGCCCCTTTTCGTTAGATAAGAACACGTCTAACGAAAAGGGGTGCTTCAATTTATATTACATTATCTATTGTACACTTATTCAGGAGAACCAGTTTTTCTTCGACTTTCCCATATGCATTTGCAAATATATACTATACTAGTCAATAATTAGAACACATAACAAGTGCCCAAATACAAACGTTCATAGAAATAGCATTTATGGTTTATTATTTCTTACTCTTGCATTTCGGTCTATGCAGCTTATTTCAATAATTCTTTTTGAAGAATCATTACAAAGCATACAATTAAAATAAGTAATACGGTCGCTATCCGTATATCTAAATGCAAAAACATAATAATCACCTATTTCATCATCCTTCAATAGAAGTTCTTCCATTTCTTCAATATTGTATTTTTCTAACCACTCTTCCCGAACCCACTCTTTTTCATCAGATTCAGAATATAAATATAAAGTTACTCCTACATGTCCTTCATACGCTTCCTGATATCTTTTTATGGTCTCCAATTTCACACTTTCATAATTTTCATCTGATAAAGATGTTCCGTATCCGGCCACTTCAACAAACCAACGGATGCCCCAATAATATTTTGTATCATATGCCGTTTCTGGCAATTCCAAAGGCAACTGTGAGTTTTCTGCCTTACTCCGAAAATTATCATAGTTTCCAAATGAAGTTCTATGTCTGGGAACAAAAGAGCTTAAAAAAGCATTCCAAACCGCCCAGAAAAACAATGCAAAAACTAAAAGAAAAAATATTTTAGTAAATAAACTAACTTTTCTTTTTTTAGGTTCTTCCTTTTCGGCTAAATCCAGATGAACTTCGCGCTCAGAACTATTTTTTCTCCCCATTTCTGCACCCTCTTTTAATACATCCAATAGTTATTATAACTGTCATCCGCCTTCCAAGTGGTTTCCCCTCCTGCAACGCCATATAATTCATAACATCTTGCCAATCCTAATGCATTCATTTCATCAAGTGTATCATATAATGTAAAATCATACAAATCTATAATATAATAAATAAATTCCATAGAATATTCCTCTGTATCAGGGTTATATACACAATGCATGGTAATCCCAGCATCTGCATTATTATATATTCCAAAAGCACCTATATTTAATATTGAATCTATATTTTGATGCCAATCCGTTCCTGTACAATCATTATAAGCACATCCACGCCATGTTGCATCAGGTGATAATGAAATATACACTTCTGTATTGTATTCATTCAAAACAGATTCTGCAGCCATCCTTGCTTTATTCATATTTTCCAGAAAATGTTCATTAGCGGAATTTATACCAAAAATATTTGTACCTAATCTTGGTGTTGCATAAATATATTCTCTCGTACTTCCCTCTACTAGTCCCTCATAGCTTCCGCCATCGCCTAAAACATATGTATACAAACAATAAGATGCCTGCGTATCAAGTAACGACACAGCCATAGTAGTATAGGTTCCAACAGCAGCATACCCAGCTAATTGATACCATTTCATCGTTGCAAGCTTATCACTAAATGAATTGTAAATACCTGCATCACCATAAACTGTTCTGCTCTCTTCTCCAAATGTGTAATCAAATTCTTTCTGATACTTTTCATCGAGAAAAGTTTTTGAATATGGTATATATTCCATTTTGCCGTAATATTGTTCCCCATTTGTGTTTAATGTACCATCTACATAGATAAAATCATTTGATAACTTTCCATATATATTTGAATGATTCAAAGTACATGAATATACATTGCCATCAAGTATATAGCTCTCAATTATAGGTTCTCCTCCCATAGCATCATAATCGCTTATTCCATCTCCATCCGTATCGACACTATTCGGATCTGTATATACTATTTGACCATTTGATAAACGCATTCCGTTAACTTCATATACGTCATATAAACCATCTCCATCGCTATCCGTCATATCAATAGCTTCCACTGTTTCCCCTGTCAGCTCAGAAATCACTTTTTCTATATCTGACGCAGTCGCAGCATAATAATAAATACCACCTGTTTCACTTGCTATTTTTTCCATTGCTGTCGAACTACCGTTTACAACATTAATACAATGAATTATTATGCCCTTCTCCTTTGCAGATTTAACAATTGTAGCATTATAAGAAATATCTCCATCGCAAATTAAAATCAACATTTTTTTATTTGTATCAGTTGTTCCATTTAATAAGTCAATGCCTTTTTGAATACCCACATTTGCATTTGTTCCCCCAGATGCACTTAAACTATTTATTTTAGAAAGCAATGTTGTTTTATCGCTTGTAAGTGATTGAACAATAGTTGCTGAAGATGAAAACTTAACGATACCAGCTTTATCCTTTTCCATCATTGCTTCAATAAAACTATTTAACGCTTTCTTTGCTGTATTGATTCTCGTTCCACGCATACTGCCAGAAACATCTACTACTAACGCTAAATCATAATAAGTAATATCCCCTACATTTCGATAATTCAAATCCATACGCATAGTATCTAACCAAATTTGTTTGTCCACTACTAAATATGTAGAAAAATGTGTTGTAGTATAAGTAATTGTATTTGCAGCTTTATCTAAAATACAATCTTCCAAAAGTACATAATTGTCATTTTCTTCGTCATACCACATCATACATAAATCATCCTCTGATGTTTCTCCTAATGCCTCTTCATCATACGAAAAAACAATATCTGCTGTTTCAAAATCTACATCTGCAGAAATTTCTACAGGTACTCCAATCAACCCCACAACATCCGAAGAACGCATGTCCAGGTTATAAGTATCTATAATATTTACTCTATTATTAATAAATCCATTACATTCCAAGCTTACAGACACATTTGATATTCCTGCTTTTCTTACAGTATCTATATCTTGCGTATATGTTTGTAAAATAATTTCATCTCCATCTAAAACACCGTTCCCGTTTGTATCTGGATTTGCAGGATCAAAAGATAACGCCACATCTTCACCATCTTTTAACCCATCTTCATCTGTATCCTGAATTAATGGATTTGTAAAATACTTCCAAACTTCTTCTCCATCAAGCAAACCATCACCGTCTGTATCTGATAAAAATGGATTGGTTTTATATTCTATCTCAGAAATGTTATTTAACCCATCCGAATCAATATCTTCCAAATCATCTGTTATCCCATTATTATCCGTATCTTTCAGAGTTGGACTAGTTCCGATATATATAAACTCATCGTAATCTGACAGACCATCCCCATCCGTATCACTGTTATTTTTATCTGTTTTCAATAAATCCTCGTAATAATTTGATAACCCATCACCATCAGAATCCGATAAATCTAACGACAAATTATCCATATTTAATATCGAATAGTTCATAAATGCCATCTCTATTTCAATATTTTTTCCATCTTTAAGCACTGCATTTATTACAACTTTATTATAACCTATTGAAAGTCCAAAATCTTCAATCGTCCAATTTTCACAAATCGTAATAGAATCTGATTTTACAATGGTTTCATTTAAATTTTTTATCTCATAACTAAATGTTTTTACAGCATTTACATTCGTTAATGTTCCTGTTAGTTTGGCTATTTCTTCATCCACTATATACCATTGTACAGAATCAACATAATCAAATGCATCTGTATCTATTGAAATCTCTACATTATCATCTTTTCCTTGTACCGAACTGGACAAAGAATAGTTCATTGGTTCATCCTCTTTACTTCCTTCACTACCTTTAAATCCAAATGATACTGTCTGTTCCGGATAGATATTCGCATTATATCCTGCATTTTTAATAAGATAATGATTCCCTTCGTGGTTCTCGATAACACCATCCCATATTTCAGTGATTTCTCTGTCAAAATCAAACTCTAAAAACCAGTCTTCTATTACAGTATCAGTGTTATTCGTTATGGATATCGAACCATAGAAGCCTGTATCCCAGTCGCCATCAATATTATACTTTATTGTATAATCTTCTTCTTTTACTTCCGTATTAGAACCAATAATTTCATAATTTTCTGGGAATCCTTTAAATGCCTGATTACCTGAGATTCCAAACTCAATACTGTCACCGGCAGCAATATCCTTATTCCAACCTATATTTTTAATTACATACTTATTTTCACTGGTTGTAGATATTTCTGCATTCCAAATATTTGCAATTACACTACTATAATCAAAACTTAAGTACCAATTCTGAATGGTGTTTTCTCCTATGTTCTCTAATTTAATACTGGCATTGTATCCGTCATTCCAATAAGAATTCAAAGTAAATATAACTCTATAATTTTCTCCTTCAAAAACACTTTCAGTAGTTATCTGATCCCAATTTCCAATTTCATTCGTTGTTGTTTCTGAAATTTTTGATGTAACATCCACTTCAACTTCGGCTGTTTCAACGCTTTCTTGTGCATAAACAGAAACATTAGCTACATTGAAAATCATTCCCAATACAAGCGTTAATACCAATACTCTTTTCATATCTTTTATCCTTTCTCCAACTATAGTTCGAAAATCACAATAAATACTAATGATACTGAACTATCAACTCAAAAAATAAATATCTATTATTACATAGACTTCATTCTTTACACTTTTTGTTATATAATTAAGCAAATTGTGATATATCCTCTTGTATGATAATTAGAAAGTTAATTATCACTCGTTTCCTTTCTGTTATTATTGTGACTCAATACAATTCAGATACTATGGATCTTTAATTTTTACCCTGTATCCTTGACTGCTCAACTGAAGTGTATTGCCGCTACTTTTATCTGAATTGCTTATCAACTAGATGTTGACGGAATGTTTATTCACTCAGAGTGCTTATTTCTATCAAGTCTACAATATGATAAACACTGGTGGAATGATCCTTGGTGAAATAGGCTATATTCACCGTTTCTTCACCCCAAACAAGTTGTCTGCTTTTGCAGGTCTGGATTCTTCTGTTTATCAGCCTGATAACCTTCAGGCTAAAACAATCCAGTTATCCAAACGTGGCTCTCGTGTTTTGCGATATGCTCTTGTAAATGCAACTTAGAACGTCATTAGGAACAATACAACCTCCAAGGCTTATTAGAGAATTGAAGGCCGGTCGCACTACAATGTCCTTGGGCACTATGCCGACAAACTTGTCAGAATCATCTGGAAGATACTCACTGACAAAACAGAATTTAACCTTCCCCTCCAGCAGCCCCCCAGTTTCTCTCGAATCCTTTAGAATATTTTTCTTACTGCCTACTGTGAAATACCACAACGTTCCACCAACTCTGTCTCCGTCAGTTCATCATAATAATGGCTGTGCATCCTTAATCTTTTGTTGTTGATATTCCTTTTTTGAATCTGCCTTTTCATGATAAAACGCAACACCCGCAAGAACAGAGATTCATTTCATCAATTCCTCAATATTTTTCATTATCTGTTCCATGATGGCAAGTTTCTGCTCCGATACGGATCCCGTCAATGCCCTGTCCAACTCCTTATAACCAGATATAATATAGTCTGCTGTCGTATTATAATAATTCCGCAAAATTTCTACCACCGAAACGGAAGGACTCCTTTTCCCTTGCTCCAACTTGCAAATAGTGTCCACTGAAAGTCCTACTTCATTTGCGACTTCCTGCTGTGTCTTTCCTGCCTCTTCTCGAAGCCGTTTCAATCGTTTTCCGCCTTCCACTTTATCGTACATACACTTGCCTCACTCACTCTCTATTATAAGTTGCGTTAAAATGGCATCGTTTATCCGGCGCATAATCTCCAAATTTTATCAACATATCCCTCCTCGCTAATTATTTTTCTTTTATCGATAGTTATAACCTATTTCGGTATACAAACACCATCTTAAAATATCCCTATACACTTTTCGGGCTTACCATACTATTAAAATGGCGGTTTACGTTAAACCATACCAGACCACTCCTGTGATCCCATTTAAAACTTCTATGTTACCTGCCTTTGCATATTCTCTGATTTAACGAAGTTGCTTTTTCTCTCTTTTACATATCCAATAATCTTCTATTAACAGACAGATATATAGTACATTTAAAACAATTTCTTATTGCACATCTTCCGTCCTACTTTTTCTACATGCAGATTATTTGTATCTACAAAACCTGTCACTGACAACTTTCTAAATATATCAAAGCTTTAAAATCCCCAGATTCCTACCTCTCAAATACACCACAGCATTAAATGCCATTGGCATTTTCCCCCTAATGTACCACTATGCCATCCTATTTTTTCACTTTATAACCTCTATCTCAGCCTTTATAATATGGTATACTTCTTTTGCTCTGTTTCACTTAATCTGTATGATTATTTCGTGACCTGTTTCTGTTTTCTCATACACAAAACAGTCCAAAAAAACATTAAAATACTCTGTCAACTTTACCAAAGCATCAATTTCCCCAAGTACTTTCCTTTTTTCATGATCCGTATGTACACTCTTTCATGCCTAATGCTTCGGCAATCTGTCCCCATGAATTTTCGTATTCTTCTCTTAAAGCCATCAAACATTTTTCAATTCCATAATTAATCCTCCCAACTCATTATTTTCTTAAGTATTTGAATTACCATGGATATTCTGCAATGCCCCTCGATATACCTAATTCATAAATGCTTATTTCCTAAGCCAATAAATCGAAACAAATACCATTTAGCATATAATAATTACACTAAATACACCTCTTACGGTTCCACCAACGGAAGGCTATGCAGATGCTTTAAAAACTAATATCTAGCAGAATATACCGTAAAATCTCTGCAATGCATAGATTACCGTTTCTGTTCTGTCAGATTTTTCATGTTTTAATCAATCCGGATTAGAAATTTCGGGTGTATCTTTTTGTTTAATTAAAACGAGTTCTGCCATTACCGACACAAGTGCCACTACCAAAGCATATAATACCTGTTTCATTAATCCCTTAGCATCAAAAATAGAAAACAACACCAGTATCAATAGTATACAAACCAATATTCTTTTTCTTTGACGTGCAAAAAATACCACTTCCTCTGAATCACTCTGATATTTTGTAGTTATAAATGCAAGCCTGTCCAAAACAACCGCAATTCCAATACAAACCAGTATTATGCATAATTTTGAAAGCATAATATTCCTTGCCAACAGCGGCCCACATGTCACCAGAACGACGGAACAAAAGAAACAAGAAATAAAACTCTTCATATGAATCCCGCATATATATGCCCTAAGTGGCAGCAGCACTGATAAAACCACTATAAACTCGAAAAAAATATTTAAAATGCACGCAATTATTGTCCCTGCAAACAGGCAAATAAATAATTCTATACCTGTCTGAAATCCATAATGATAAATACTGTAATCCTCTTCTGCAATTACTCCCCTTGAAATCAAATAATCTGTAATTTTATCTGCCAGAAGAACCATTAGAATTTCCTTAATTTTTTCAAATCCGGCTTTTCAGGCTGATGAAAAATTAAACAACAGCCTGCATTTGCTCCCAGCTTGGCAAATGCCATGCCTACACTTGCCGCCATTTCCGGCAGCTTATTTTTTTTCTCCATATTATCTTTTATTTTATCCATATAAGGCACCTCCATGATATAATCTATCACAGTCCACAGCTCATCCCCCCACATATATTTCAAAATGACAGCCACTGACTATAATTTGTCAAATTATAACAAATTTTATTCTTTTATACGGGATGATGTAATTTTTAACTATTCTGGATGTAACTTTTAGTCAAAAAAGACCAATGCACATCTGCATTGGTCTCCTGTCATCCATATAAACTATATTAAAATCTATTTATTTTCTTCCGGCGGATACATAATCATTGTCAGCTTATACACATTTCCTGTAATATCCGTATTCATATATCCATTATATTTCGTCAGAATATTTTGAATGGAATTTAAACCCATACCATGATTGGCTTTATCCTTTTTCCTTGTAACCGGTCTCCCCTTATCGTCCCTTTTTATAATACCGTCAAATGAATTTTCCAGAAAAACAAGCAGATTTCCCGAATCATATTTCATTTTCAAGTCGATATACGGAGATTCTGTTTTGGCGTCCAGATTTGCCTCTATCGCATTGTCCAACGCATTTCCCAAAATCACACACAAATCTGCATAATCAAAAGGTATATCATATGGAATGTCCAGATTCAACCGAAAATCAATTCCACTTTTTTTTGCCGTCATATATTTGGAATTAATCAATGTGTCAATAAACGAATTGTCGGTATTGGCAGCCGACCACCCGTCCAATGATGTCAAATCCGCCAGTTCTTCCATATAGCATTCCAATTTATCGTATTCCCGGTTTTTGGACAGTTCCGCCAGGTAAAACAGTTTATGTTTCAAATCATGTCTGGCTTTACGGAACTCTGTCATTGCCGTCTCCTGTTCCTTCATATGCTCCATATACAAATCCAGCTCCAGCCGGATTAAGTCGCTTTTTCTTTTCATCTCATAGGCATCCAGCAGCTTTATATACATTACAAATATAAGAGATATTACTATCAGCAGAACAAGAAACGCAACGAGCGATACCCATAAATCCTTTTTATCTTCTGATTTTGCACTCAACATAAATAAATGATAGGAAAAAAACATACAGCCAAGTGGAATCAGCATTAAAACGCCGTTATATTTCCATGAAAAATTCCGGATAGCTTCATGACGGAAAAATACTCCAAGCAATTTTACCAGAATCAGCAGAAAACCTTCGCATAAAAACGAACCCAATAAATCATTTTCCTCAATCGCTATTCCTGCATTCAAAAAGAATGCACCTACTAATAGTTCGCTTAACATCCACATCGCGTTATATATGATTGCAAATACGATTTTGCCGATACAGGAGCCGGAAAAACATGCACCCATAAAGAAAACAAAGAACATACTGAGCAGCAGTCTGATAATCGCAGGAATATTGCTCACCGACGGCATAGAAACAATCTGCCAGCCGACATAAGTCAGAAGAATTACAGCTATCCTGACTTTATTCGTTTTTACCTCAAAAAAATCTCTATAATATCCAAATACTATATATGCCGACAAACATGCCAGAGCAATGTTGATTCCTATATTCGCCATAATCTTCTCACTTCATAAGCTGCCTTTCAATTATTTTCAAATACTGTTCGTTTATATCTTTTCTTCTGTTTTTACTTATCTTAAATTTGGAGTTATCCGATAATTCAACATGTTCAAAGGATATATGCCTGATATGCCTTACATTAATCAGGAATGACTGATGAATTCTCCAGAAGCCCCTATTACTGTCGTTTAATTCCTTCTCAATTAAATTCAGTCTGTTATAATATGTCTGTATTTTGCCATTTGTCAAATGTATTTTAATACGTCTTTTATCACTTTCAAAATACAAAATATCTATCACAGGGATTTTATAATAATTCTTGTTGTATTGATATTCAAAGAACAGACCGTCCGACTGTATCCTCTCATATACACTCAGAAAAGAATCTTCAACACTCTTCTCCGATACAGGCTTTACAATAAAACTGTAGGGATGAACCTCATATGCCCGAAGCGCATATTTATCATAGCCCGTTACATAAATCAGATACACCCGTTCATTCATTTCCCGAATCTTTTTTGCCGTCTCCAGTCCATCCATCCAATTCATTTCAATATCCAGATAAATCAAATCATAAAGATTCTTATCGGCTTCCATATGATGCAGTAAACTTAACCCACTCGTAAAGCCTTCTATTTCAATTTTAATACTTTGTCTGGCAGCTATTAGTTGCAAAATTTTATCCAATTTATTGAGAGCGTCCAGTTCATCATCACATATCGCAATATTAAGCATTTTTATCCCCACCTGCATAATTTTTTTATCTTTGTTCCCTGAAAAATTCCTGGTAATCTACATCATAAATCATTTTTAACAACCTTAAATCACTTGCCTTGATATTTCTTCTTCCTGTCTCAATATTTGCCAACGTACTTCGTGACATATTGCTACCCATTAACTGCATCTGAGCGACAACCTCAGCCTGTGTCATATTCTTATCTATTCTGATTGACTGAATATTTCTTCCCATTGGAATATCCACTAAAATCATATTCATAATCATGCCTCCGGCTTTGTGACTATTTGGTAACTTTTCTTTAGTATAACCAAATAAATTTCATATATCGTCACTCATTAGTAACATTTTTAAATAAGAGCAGCACAGGCACAACCCATACCGCCCTAACAGACTTTTTCAACTCATTTTTTATCATTATACTATTAATCTGTCTATTTTTTCTCCATTCTTCTCTTTCCAAAAAACAAGATGCATGTTACAACAAAAGCCAGAATTCCAATCACCAAAGCAGTTACAATCATCGTTCCGCCTCCTATCTTTGGATGATGTTGCCACGTAACGGATACCGTCTGCTCTGCATCATTGATATCCGCATGGTCTGCCACTAGCGTATTGGTATTCTTGCTGATATAAATTTTCAAATACTACAAGTTCCTTACCGTCTAATCCATCAGCAGCAAAGATGAATTCCATTTCCACTTCACCAAAACCTCTGTCTGCGATAAAATACTTTGCCAACGTCACAGGATTTCCATCTTTATCAAAAGTTGTCTCTTCAGTATCTCTGTTCATCAGCTTGCATTCATATATCGATATCAATCCGCTATAAGAAACCTTGTCATAGATAATAACATTTTCTTTCACAAGAGATACGTCGACACCTGTTTTTTCCGTCCATGCTGCAGTATCAATGTTCTTTTTCGTTTATATTGAAGTCTTTATCTGCCGTAAATGTCAACTTACCACTATCGAATTCCCATTGTTATCAAGAAGTGGATTTTGCTCCAACCTCATTCACAGTCGAATTTTTGTCTATTAGAATCCCCTTTATAATATGAATTCTACTTGCAGCCAGCCATTTATATGCACCCTCATCCATACATATCAGAAATGAATTCGATATTTAATGCCCCTGCTGTCATCTGTCCCTCTTTTCCAAACTTTAATATCCACTGCGAACTTCTTCCTCCTATTTTTTCTGCAAAAAGGTTCTTCTATGATATATGTATCATATGGAAGTATTCCTTTACTTTCATCTACTAGCTTTTTACTCCGCTTAGATTCATCAGCTGTTCCATAAAAACAAATGCCAGACTTCACACAGTCCTCATAATTTGTCAGATTCTGTGGCACATATTTGTCGTTGACATTGGTATTATCTCTATACTCCATATGTGAAGCGTTAGTAGAATATAATCTGGTATGATTCCTCACCATAATATGACTTTCTCCTATAGTCTTGAAAGAGATGCGGAACAAAACCCCTGACATTTTCTCTCTAATTTCATAGTTAAGCATACTAAACGAAAGATCCGTATACTCGATTGGCTTAAAAACAAAAATGATGGTGGTAGTGAAAGGGTTGTCGGTAACAATAGTACCCTGCTAAGTATCTGTATCACCTACATAAAAATGAACTCCAATTGTAATTATATCGTTTTTTCTAATCTGTCCCAAAAAAGTGCCATTCAATTGTAACACTGTGCTATGAGAAAACAAAATTGCAAGTTTTCCATTACTTCTCTCTATATGGTTATACTTATCTCCTAACTCTTTATGTTCTTCATCAAGTGCAGTTACATATGAACCACTTGCTTCATCTAGGACAGTTTTAATTGCCCATATCCTAGTAAACAAGTGTTTTGCTCTAATTAAAACTTTTCTTTTCTAATATGCCTTGATAGAATATAGACAAAAAGGAGTTTTTTATGAACACAATTGAAGTGAATACCAATAATTACTTATCTTACTGCAAATTACAAAAGTGTCTGGATGAGAAAACAATCAAAGCATATCGTATTGACCTCACGCAATTTTCTGATTTCATCAATACTACCTATATCGATAAAATCACACTGTCATCCTTGGAAGCATTTATTGCTTATTTACATCAGTCTTATAAACCAAAAACTGCCAAACGTAAGATTGCATCTGTAAAAGCATTTTTCCATTACTTAGAATATAAGGACATCATTATGGTAAATTCCTTTAAAAAAATACAGATTAAATTTCGGGAACCGGTCATACTTCCGAAAGTAATTCCTTTACATATTGTGGAAGAACTGCTTAAAACCGTCTATCACCAACATGATATCGCCAATACCGTTTACCAGAAACGAAAGACCTTAAAAGATATTGCCATTATTGAGTTGCTTTTTTCAACAGGCATCCGAATTTCAGAGTTATGCTTACTAAAGGCATCTAATGTAGATTTACTGGATAATACTATTCTTATATTTGGCAAAGGTGCAAAAGAACGCCGTATACAAATTGGGAATGAAGATGTCTCAGGAATACTTACGGAGTATCAAAACTGCTTCCATAAAGAAATTACTGAAACCGGCTATTTCTTCGCAGGTTCATCCGGAAATCCCATTTCAGACCAATATGTACGCAAAATGATAAACAAATATACCACCTTAGCCGGCATCAATATCCACATCACTCCACATATGTTCCGGCACACTTTTGCCACCAGCCTTCTGGAAACGGATGTCGATATAAGATATATTCAGGAGATGCTTGGACACAGCTCCATAAACATCACCCAAATATATACGCACGTCACCACCGCCAAGCAAAAAAATATTTTGAGAAATAAACATCCTAGGAAGGATTTTCATATTTGTTAGATTGATACGGGGCAATTGCCCCGTAGTTTTTGGGGAAAGAGACGGATAATAGAAGATTATCT
>ERZ1026856.256-NODE-256-length-36762-cov-13.752472_pt1 | contig 36762 bp, 28 predicted proteins | sample MGYA00380158_ERZ1026856 | MGnify/ENA primary metagenome ERZ1026856 (study PRJEB33269, sample SAMEA4719794) | human gut metagenome | biome: human-associated habitat; feature: organic feature; material: feces | place: Cameroon | collected 2013-10 ...
TTCATATATTTTTTCATAAAGGGGCGCTTTCGCGCCCCCCTGCAGATCAATCATAATCTCGTTCATTGCAATCCTCTTACTCTTTGCCAATTCTGATGTCTGCTCTTCCCTGCCGCCTTTTACTCTTTGGCAGCCTTAATTTCCCGGATGATCTCCTCTTTCAGATCGTATGCACGATCCTTCATCTTCTTAGAAGCAGAGGTTGTAGACATGATCCTGGAAATACATTTGGACGCAGTATCGTAACGTTTGAAATGCTTTGACATAACAGCTAACAGGTAATCTACTGTTGTCTGATCCATGCCGCACATCGGGAACATCTCTGTTGATACTGCTTTTAAAAAGCCTTCATAAGCCTGATTATAAAATGCCTCCTGCTGCTCCAGACACTCCCTGCGTTCCTGTTCCAGCGAAGCATCCTTCTCATCCATGCCCTCTAACTTTCCACGATAGAGCCATGAAATCTTAAGACAGGTATATGCCTTCTCACTTGCTTTTCCTTTTTTTACCAACGTATTAAACAGTGCGAGTTTGTAACGGTTAATTGCCGTATCATAATCATATACCGCCGGTTCTTCACCAGTCGGCTTAAAATTTGCACATATTTTCTCTTTGATCAGTTTGATCTGGACCGATGACAGATGTTCAAAGTAGCGGTTCATTGCTGTATAACCGCAGTTTGGACATGATGCAACATCATATTTTAAAGTATCAATATACATAAATCTTGGTCTCAGATCAAAATCCGGTTCGAGACGTTTCACTCTTCCGTTTTTGATCATTTTTGTTTTGAACACTTTATCGCACACAGTGCAGCGCACTGATTTTTCTAACAGAAATGATTCCTCAGAAGGTATTTCTTCTTTTGCCTCTCCCTGCTCTGTTGATGCACTGGTTCTTTTTTCTTCTTCAAACAGATTTTCCGTACCCTCTGTCTTCAGACCGAACTTTTCCAGTCCCTCGAATAAATTCATATCCGTTCCTCCAATATTGAATGCTTTTCTTGATCGCAAATTAGTTATTTGACGGTAATTTAAATGAACTCTTCAACGAAACGATCCGGTTAAATACGAGATGTTCCGGTGTAGAATCTTTTGCATCTACACAGAAGAATCCCTGACGCACAAACTGGAAGCTGTCATAAGCCTTCGCGTCTGCAAGATTCTCCTCTACATAACAGTCCTTTAATACTGTCAGTGAGTTTGGATTCAGGTTCAGGCTTCCGTCCTCATTATATACGCCCTTCTCTTCATCCACAATATTTTCATACAGCCGGATCTCTGCTTTTACATTCTTCTCAGCAGATACCCACTGGATCGTTCCTTTTACTTTACGTCCATCCGGGCTGTTTCCTCCGCGGGAAGCCGGATCGTAGGTACAGTGGATCTCTGTCACTTTACCGTTCTCATCTTTCACGAAGCTGTTGCATGTTACAAAGTATGCATTCATAAGACGGACTTCATTACCTGGGAACATACGGAAGTATTTCTTTGGTGGTTCTTCCATAAAGTCCTCACGGTCGATGTAAATTTCCCTTCCAAATGGAACTTTTCTGCTTCCAAGTTCTTCATTTTCAAGGTTATTCACAACATCCAGATATTCCATCTGTCCTTCCGGATAGTTATCGATCACTACTTTGACCGGATCAAGGATCGCCATCATACGCGGTTTCTTTAATTTTAAATCCTCACGGATACAGTACTCGAGCATTGCATAATCAACAGAACTGTTGGCCTTGGAGATTCCGCAAAGGTCTACGAACATCTTAATGGATTCCGGTGTAAATCCTCTTCTTCTGAGTGCTGCGATCGAAACCAGACGAGGATCATCCCATCCGTCAACGATGCCTTCCTCTACCAGACGTTTGATGTAACGTTTTCCGGTTACTACATTTGTAAGGTATAATTTTGCAAACTCGATCTGTCTTGGCGGCATCTCATCCTTATTTGGGATCATATCTTTGCCAACTTCTTCAACCACCCAGTTATATAATGGTCTGTGGTCTTCGAACTCCAACGTACAGATAGAATGGGTAATTCCCTCAATGGCATCCTCGATTGGATGTGCATAGTCATACATTGGATAGATGCACCATTTGTCGCCTGTTCTGTGGTGTGTCATATGTGCCACACGATAGATAACCGGATCTCTCATATTAATATTGGAAGATGCCATGTCGATTCTCGCACGGAGTACTTTTTCTCCATCGGCGAACTTACCATTCTTCATATCTTCAAATAATGCAAGATTCTCTTCTACAGAACGTGTGCTGTATGGATCTTCTTTTCCCGGTTCTGTCAAAGTTCCTCTGTATTCACGGATCTGTTCTGCGGAAAGGTCTGATACGTAAGCTTTTCCCTTTTTGATCAGCTTTACTGCACCCTCATACATCTGGTCGAAATAATCCGATGCAAAGAAAAGTCTTCCCTCCCAGTCAGCGCCAAGCCATTCAATATCAGACTGGATCGCCTCTACAAATTCTGTTTTCTCCTTGGTCGGGTTTGTATCGTCAAATCGAAGATTGAACTTTCCACCGTACTTCTGTGCCAGCCCATAGTTTAAAAGAATGGACTTTGCATGTCCAATATGAAGGTAACCATTTGGTTCCGGTGGGAATCTGGTATGAACCTCATGGCAGTATCCCTCCTCGATATCTTTATCAATCATCTGCTCAATAAAATTCTTAGAGACAGTCTCGTTTTCCATAATTTCCTCCTTGTTTTTCAAAAATGAAGTCTATCTAACATATTACATGATGTATGATTCAGACGCAAGCATAAAATCACTCGGCATTTTTTATTATAGCATACTTTTCACTGTTTTCCAGTTATTTACAAAACAAAAAAGAAGCGGCTGCACCCAAGCAGCTTCGCTTCCTTTTCCTGCCGTTTTACCGGTCCTCCCTGAAATATGCCTCTCCAAGGCTTGCCGGCGGCTGATTTTCCTGTTTATTTCTCTTACTTGTAATGATCAGGACGATAATCGTCACAACATACGGAAGCATTTTTACAAGCTCCTGTGTTGCCCTGTTTAATCCCGGAAGATAGATATATAAAATATATAATCCACCAAACACAAAAGATCCCCAGATCGCATGATCCGGATTCCACAATGCCAGGATCACCAGTGCGATTGCAAGCCATCCTCTGTCACCAAATCCATTGTTCGACCAGGTACCACCCAGATACTCCATAACAAAATAAAGTCCGCCAAGACCTGCGATCGCCGCGCCGGTCACTGTGGCAGCATATTTATACTTTGAGACATTGATACCTGCTGCATCCGCTGTTGCCGGGCTTTCACCGACAGCTCTTAAGTTCAGTCCTCTTCTTGTTTTCTTTAAAAAATAGGTCATGACAACCGCCACGATAATGGACAGATATGTCAGGAATCCATAAGAAAAGAAAAGTGTTCCGATCACCGGAATCTTTGAAAGACCTGGGATTGTGGTGCGGTACGCAGCCGCCGTTGTCTGAACGGAAATCTGTCCGACACCTCCAGCCAGTTTGGAAATGGAACCGCCGAAGAAGTTACCGAATCCAACACCAAATGTCGTAAGTGCTAATCCGACCACGTTCTGATTCGCACGGAGTGTGATCGTAAGAAAACTGTAGATCAGACCACCAAGGGCAGATGCAATCAGCGTGCACAGAAGTGAAACCAGCACTCCGACTGCTCCGTTTGGTGTCTCTGTACTTTTTTCATAAAAGAAGGCACCCATAAGTCCGGCGATACCACCCATATACATAATTCCCGGAATTCCGAGGTTTAAGTTACCGGATTTTTCTGTGACAATCTCTCCGGATGCGCCAAATAAAATAGCTACCCCCTGTCCGATTGCCTTCTGGATAAACGTCAGCAATAATGTCATCCTATTTGCCCCCTTTCTTACGGAACTCTAATTTGTAGTTAATAAAGAATTCACATCCGATCAGGAAAAATAATAAAATACCTGTAATAATATCTGATGCATTTTCATTCAGACCAAACTGTGATGCAACCTGAATCGATCCCTGCTGCATAAATACAAGGAATCCGGAAACAAGGATCATCGCAAGCGGATTAAACTTTGACATCCATGCAACAATGATCGCGGTAAATCCACGTCCACCTGCTGTACTTGTAGAGATGGTATGGCTCGCACCACTGACGATCACTGCACCGGCAATTCCACAGATCGCACCGGAGATCATCATGGTGCGGATAATGACCTTCTTCACATCGATTCCTGCATATCTTGCAGTATTCTGGCTTTCTCCGACAACCGAGATCTCATATCCCTGTTTGGAATATTTCATATAAATATAAACTAATAATGTAATTGCTAAAACAATGATAACATTTAATGTATATGCATTACCAAAAATCGTTGGGAACCATCCACCTTTTGTTGCTGCATTGATAATACCAACGGTGTTAGAACCGGATGGATTCTCCCAGAATACAATACAGAACGTTACGATCTGCATTGCAACATAATTCAGCATCAGGGTAAATAAAGTCTCATTGGTATTAAAATATGCTTTAAAAATGGCAGGGATCACACCCCAGATCAGTCCAGCCAGACCACTGACAACAAAAATCACGATCAGCAGTAACCAGTTTGGCATTTTTTCGCCAAAGTAGATCATCATTGCCGCTGTCGCCGTACCACCCATTAAAATCTGTCCCTCTGCACCGATGTTCCAGAATTTCATTTTAAATGCAGGGGTAAGACCAATTGCAATACATAAAAGCACCATCATTTCACGGATAGTCACCCAGATCCTCCGGTTGCTTCCAACTGCTCCGTCAATAATTCCAAGATATACTTCGATCGGATTCTGTTTTGTGACTGCCACGATCACAAGTGCCGCTACTACCAGTGACAATGCAACTGCGATCAGTCGGATCGCCCACGCTTTTCCCACACTGATATGGTCTCTCTTCACCATACGTGCAAAAGGTTCTTTCTTCGAAATCACGTTTTCCTTACTCATTCTTATCCTCCGTCAAACCAGTCATCATCAGTCCCAGTTTTTCCTTCGTTGTGGTACGCGCATCCACGATACCCGCAACTTTTCCACTGTTCAATACTAAAATCTTATCACAAAGTTCCAGCAGGACATCCAGATCCTCACCTACACAGATGACTGCAACTCCTTTTTTCTTCTGGTCATTTAACAGATTGTAAATCGTGTAAGACGAATTGATGTCAAGTCCTCTGACCGGATACGCAACCATCAACACGGTCGGATTGCTTGCAATCTCACGACCGACAAGGATTTTCTGTACATTACCACCGGAAAGTCTGCTGACCGGAGTATCCACACCCGGTGTCACAACATCTAATTTCTCCACAATATCTTCTGCAAGTTTCTTTGGAGATTTACGGTCGGCAAAGAAATGTCTGCCTTCCTTATAGCTTCGGATCATCATATTATCGGTCAGATCCATAGAACCGACAAGTCCCATTCCAAGACGGTCTTCCGGCACAAACGATAATGTGATACCAAGGTTCTTAATATCCTCCGCTTTCATCTCGGAGATTTTTTCTGTAGTACCTTCCGGAGAAAAATAAAGGATCTCTCCACTCTCGATCGGCTGAAGTCCTGCAACGGACTCTAATAATTCTTTCTGTCCACTTCCGGAAATTCCTGCCACGCCAAGGATTTCACCACTGTAAGCGGTAAAGGAAGCCTCTGTCAGAACCTTAAGCCCCTCTTTGTTCTTACACGTAATGCCACGCATCTCAATTCGTTTTTCTGCTCCTACAGGCTCGGTACGGTTGATATCCAGTTTTACTTTCTCGCCGACCATCATCTCTGTAAGGGATTCTACAGTCGCCTTCGCCGTCTCTACCGTATCAATATATTTTCCTTTTCGAAGCACTGCGACACGGTCAGAAAGTTCCAATACCTCGTTTAATTTATGTGTGATGATGATAATGGATTTTCCTGCTTTTCTCATGTTCCGAAGAACAGCAAATAATTTTTCAGTCTCCTGCGGTGTCAATACGGCTGTCGGTTCATCGAGGATCAGGATATCTGCCCCGCGGTAAAGTACTTTTACGATCTCTACGGTCTGTTTCTGTGAGACAGACATATCGTAAATTTTCTGGGACGGATTAAGGTCAAATCCATACTGTTCTGTCAGTTCCCTGATTTCTTTCTCTACCTGTTTCATATTCAGTTTTTCTTTTCCAGGCAGACCTAAAATAATATTCTCGGCGGCTGTCAAAATATTGATCAGCTTGAAATGCTGATGAATCATTCCAATACCGAGTGCGAAGGAATCTTTTGGGGAGCGGATGGTCACTTCTTTTCCATCCACATAAACTTCTCCTTCGTCCGGGAAGTAAATTCCGGAAAGCATGTTCATCAACGTAGTCTTTCCACTACCATTCTCTCCTAAAATCGAAAGAATTTCACCTTTCCTGACGGTCAGATTCACGTTATCGTTCGCAATCACGTCACCGAAACGTTTGGTTACACCTTTCAGTTCAATAGCGTTTCCTGTTTCCACAAGTAATCCTCCTAAATACGAAAATCCTTTCAATCTGTATCTTGAAAGGATTTATCTGTTTTCTTCCAATATTTCTATCATTGCAGAGCACAGAAACCATCTGTGCCCTGCCGGTTTATCTTAAAAATTAGTTTGCCTGAGATGTGATGCCATCAATGATAATATCAAAGGATGGTGCAGATGCCAATTCAGATTCATGATAATAACCGTCTGAAACGTAATCAGCATATTTTGCGTAATCTCCGCCTTCTGCGATCAGGTCTTCTAAGGAAGATCCGTTTACTGTAAATGTAGATGTATCAAATACATGAAGAGAACCATCTTTTAATGCTGCTTCTACTTCTTCTACTTTTGCGTCTGTTCCTTCTGCTGCAACAGCCTCATTGACTGGAGTGATTCTGACTGCATCCTCAGAGAATCCTTTGCACCAGTCTGTATCGATTGCTTTTCCATCTAATACACACTGTACAGCGTAAGTATAATATACACCCCAGTTGTTTGTAGGAGATGTCAATGCTGCGTCCGGAGCAACAGATGTCATATCTACGTTGTAACCAACACAAGGTACACCTGCTGTCTCACATGCGGAAGGAGCACCTGTTGTATCAGCATGCTGGCTGATGAGTACACAGTTGTCTGCGATCAGCTGATTTGCAACTTCACCCTCTGCTGTCATATCTGCCCAGCTGTTTGTATACTGAACTTCCATCGTAACAGATTCACATACGCTCTTAGCACCTAAATAGAAAGATGTGAATCCTGAAATAACCTCTGCATATGGGAATGCACCTACATAACCGATTTTTGCCTGGTCTGCTGTGATATCACCATTCTCGATCATCTCATTTAATTTCATACCTGCAACAACACCGGATACATAACGTGCTTCATAAATTGCATCGAAGTAGTTGTGCATGTTAGAAAGTCCGGAACTTGCTGCCTGATATCCTGTTGCATGACAGAACTGAATGTCCGGATACTCCTGTGCTGCCTGTAAAATGTATGTCTCATGTCCAAAACTTGTTGCAAAAATAATATTACATCCCTGGTCTGCAAGGTCTACTGCTGCATCATAGCAGGACTCATCCTCCGGGATTGTTGTCTTCTCAATGATCTGGTCATCTGATAAACCAAGGTTTGCTGCCATCTCATCAATACCTGCCATATGAGCTGCTGTATATCCCTCGTTCTCATCACCGATATAAATAACACCGACTTTGATATCTGCTGCGGAAGCAGCTGCCTGTGTGCCATCTGTACCAGCCTCTGTAGAAGCTGCTGCAGAATTATCTGCTGCACTGCTGTTGTCTGCTGTGTCTCCACATCCTGCCACCATACCGACAGTCATTCCCATTGCCAATAAAATACTTAATGCTTTCTTCATATAATCCTCCTTGTTTTGCGAAGCAAAAACTAATCTCAAAATACAAAAGTCAATTTAGCATAGCAATTTTTTATCGTCAATATGATTTGTATGGTAATTTTCAAAAAAACGTCAATTTTTGCAAAAAATTTTTTATTGATAAGATGAACTAATACAGGAGTTATTTTTAACTAATAAAAAATACAGCCTTCCTCCATCATCTGGAAAAAGACTGTGTCTTTGTTCTTATACTCTTCTGATGTGCTGATGTGTAAACAGGTGATCCTGACAATACTCATAATTGCCTTCGCACTTCGAACAGAAACGGAACTGTAAGTTTGGATCATCCAGCTCTGTGCGTCCGCAGACTGCACATTTGTGTTTTGCGATACTGGAACCCGGTCTCGGCTCTCTCATCTGTGCCTTAAACTGTTGCCTGCGATGCACCTCATGTGGAGTATACCGGCTCAGATTCCTCGTGGACAGGAAGAAAATGAGATAATTTAACAGTGACATCACAATACATAACAGCATGATCCCTGCATACCATAATGCTGTGGATGCAGACTGGGTATATGCATAAATCGCATGATAGGTATCCCACACGCTGAAGATCATGATCACAACATATACGGCTGCCATCCATTTCATTTTTATCGGAATGATAAAGTACAGTAACACCTGCATATCCGGATATAAGGTCGCAAATGCAAGGAATATAGACATATTGATATAGGAAGTACTGATCATCTGTCCCATCATTGTGCTTGCAGTGTATGCAAAATTGCCTCCCATAAACAGATAGATCAGACCATACGCCAAAAGGCTTCCCACTTCTGTCAGCAGTATTCCGCCGATGATATAGGCATTAAAACGGAAAGTTCCCCACGCGCGCTCCAACGCAGTTCCAAGCTGATAATAAAACATCATCATGATCAACAGAAAAATGATATTGCTGTCTGTCGGCATTAAAATCCATGTGATAAGTCTCCAGATCTGTCCGTGTAAAATGTAGTAAGGCTGGAAATTCAAGTATCCCAATATATTCGGTGCCACCATGTTCAATACAAATCCAACGGAATATGCTCCGATCAGATACACGATCAGATTCGGTATCGCATATCTTCCAAATTTACGCTCCAGTTTATTTAACCAGTTCATATTGCTGCTCCTTTTTTCAAATACTCTTTGGATCGTTTTCTTTTTCAAACAATCTAGCTAAAGTATATCTATGCAGGAAACCTTTGTCAATCGACGCTAAATTTCTTCATAAAAAGTTTAGATTTTTCAGATTATTTTGTCATTGTTTTTTGTTTTTTCCTGTCGTATAATGTACATTGCTTGGTTTTTGAACCCATATATATAATAGGAAGAAATAGTGAACATAAACTATTGATAGATTAGACTTACAAGAGATAATTTGGAGGAAAGACATGAGTAACAATACACTTCATAAACTTGGTATTGATATTGGTTCCACAACAGTCAAAGTAGCTGTGCTGGATGAGAATGACAACCTGTTATTCTCCGATTACGAGAGACATTTCGCCAATATCCGTGAAACGCTCTCCCTGCTGGTGGAAAAGGCTTATAAACAGCTTGGGGATATGCAGATTGCCCCGATGATCACCGGTTCCGGTGGTCTTACCCTTGCAAAACATTTAGATGTGCCGTTTGTCCAGGAGGTCATCTCCGTATCCACTGCTTTGCAGCACTATGCACCACAGACCGATGTTGCCATCGAGCTTGGCGGTGAGGATGCGAAGATCATTTATTTTGAGGGTGGCAATGTGGAACAGCGTATGAACGGTATCTGTGCCGGTGGTACAGGTTCTTTCATCGACCAGATGGCATCCCTCATCCAGACAGATGCAACCGGGCTGAACGAATACGCAAAGAATTATAAGGCAATTTATCCGATCGCCGCCAGATGTGGTGTGTTTGCCAAGACAGATATCCAGCCTCTGATCAATGAGGGTGCTACCAGGGAAGACTTATCCGCTTCTATTTTCCAGGCAGTTGTCAACCAGACGATCAGTGGTCTTGCCTGCGGAAAACCGATCCGTGGACACGTTGCTTTCTTAGGCGGTCCTCTGCACTTTTTATCCGAGTTAAAGGCTGCGTTCATCCGTACCTTAAACTTAGATGAGGAGCACGCGATCACCCCTGAAAATTCCCATCTTTTTGCAGCGATCGGTTCTGCACTGAACTATAAAGAGGACAAAGTAACTACTTTAGCAGGATTACATACAAAACTTCAGTCCGATATCCATATGGAATTCGAAGTTGCAAGACTTGATCCTTTATTCAAAGATCAGGCAGAATACGATGCCTTCCGTGCACGCCACGATGGACATCATGTAAAATCCGCAGATCTGGCTTCTTATGAGGGAAACTGCTACCTCGGTATTGATGCAGGTTCCACCACAACGAAAGTTGCCCTGATCGGCGAGGACGGTTCTCTGCTGTACTCCTTCTACAGCAATAATAACGGAAGCCCGCTCTCTACTGCGATCCGTGCGATCAAGGATATTTATTCCAAACTGCCGGAAAAAGCACACATTGTACACTCCTGCTCCACCGGATATGGTGAGGCATTGCAGAAGGCTGCTCTGAAATTAGATGACGGTGAAGTAGAAACTGTCGCACATTTTTATGCCGCAGCATTCTTTGATCCGGAAGTTGACTGTATCCTCGACATTGGTGGTCAGGATATGAAATGCATTAAGATCAAAAATCAGACCGTTGACAGCGTTCAGTTAAATGAAGCCTGTTCTTCCGGCTGTGGTTCTTTCATTGAGACATTCGCAAAATCCTTGAATTTCTCTGTACAGGACTTTGCCAGAGAAGCCCTTTTTGCGAAAAACCCGATCGATCTTGGAACCCGCTGTACGGTATTCATGAACTCCAAAGTAAAACAGGCACAGAAAGAGGGCGCATCCGTCGCTGATATCTCTGCCGGTCTTGCTTACTCCGTTATCAAGAATGCTTTATATAAGGTAATCAAGCTTTCCGATGCAAAAGACCTCGGTCAGAACATTGTGGTACAGGGTGGAACGTTCTACAACGATGCCGTTTTACGAAGTTTTGAAAAAATTGCCGGTGTCCAGTGTATCCGTCCGGATATTGCCGGTATCATGGGAGCTTTCGGTGCTGCCCTGATTGCAAGGGAACGCCATGAGGAAGGTTATCAGACCTCCATGCTCTCCATCGACGAGATCAATGCACTGACTTTTGACACGAAGCTTGCAAGATGTCAGGGATGTACGAACCACTGTCTCTTAACCATCAACCGTTTCTCCGGCAACCGTCAGTATATTACCGGCAACCGCTGTGAGCGTGGTCTTGGAAAAGAGAAGAACAAAGACAACATTCCAAACCTTTTTGAATACAAGAACAAACGTATTTTTGACTATGAACCGTTAAGCGCAGAGGAAGCAAGCCGCGGTACCGTCGGTATCCCACGTGTGTTAAATATGTATGAGAACTACCCATTCTGGGCAACCTTCTTCAAAAAATTAGGTTTCTCCGTGGTACTCTCTCCGTCCTCCACACGTAAGATTTACGAGCTTGGTATCGATTCGATCCCATCCGAATCCGAATGTTACCCTGCAAAACTTGCGCACGGACATGTGACCTGGCTGATCCATCAGAATGTGGATTTCATTTTCTACCCGTGTATCCCATACGAGAGAAATGAGTTCCCGGATTCTAACAACCACTACAACTGCCCGATCGTTACTTCTTACGCAGAGAATATTAAAAACAATGTGGATGAGATCACTTCCGGTCAGGTGAAGTTCTTAAATCCATTTATGGCATTCACAAATGAGGACACCTTATCCTCCCAGCTCATCAAGGTATTCGGTTCTTCTGAATTCGGCATTTCCGAAGCGGAGATCCGTGATGCAGTTTCCGAAGGCTGGAAGGAATTAGCTGTTATCCGCATGGAAATGCAGAAAAAAGGTGAAGAAGTATTAAAATATATGGAAGAGACCGGAAGACGCGGTATCGTTCTCGCCGGACGTCCATACCACGTTGACCCGGAGATCAACCACGGTATTCCGGAGCTTATCACTTCTTATGGAATCGCCGTTTTAACAGAAGACTCTGTCTCCCATCTGCATCAGCCGGAGCGTCCGTTGATCGTTATGGATCAGTGGATGTACCACTCCCGCCTGTATGCGGCTGCAAACTTTGTAAAGACAAGAGATGACTTAGACCTGATCCAGTTGAACTCCTTCGGATGTGGTCTTGACGCCGTTACCACCGATCAGGTCAACGATATTCTGACCAGATCAGGCAAAATCTACACCTGTCTGAAGATTGATGAGGTCAACAACTTAGGTGCTGCCAGAATCCGTATCCGTTCACTGATCGCGGCGATCCGCGTCCGCGAGAAAAAGCAGACCAAAAGAACGATCGTGCCTGCAAGTTATGAGCGTGTGGTATTTACCAAAGAGATGCGTGAGAATTACACGATTCTCTGCCCACAGATGTCACCGATCCATTTTGAATTATTAGAACCGGCCTTCAATGCTGCCGGATACCATCTGGTCGTACCAGATGTTCCTGCAAGGGAATGTGTCGATGTCGGATTGAAATTCGTCAATAACGATGCCTGCTATCCATCCCTGATCGTTGTCGGTCAGTTGATGGCTGCCGTAAAATCCGGCAAATACGATATGAATAAGACTGCGATCTTAATCTCCCAGACCGGTGGTGGATGCCGTGCAAGTAACTACATCGGATTTATCCGCCGTGCTCTGGAAAAGGCTGGCTACCCGAATGTTCCGGTTATCTCCATCAACTTGAGCGGTTTAGAGAGCAACCCGGGATTCACTTTCACTCCAAAGCTTATCCAGCATGGACTTTACGCTCTGGAATTTGGTGATATTTTCCTTCGCTGTTTATACGCCACAAGACCTTATGAAGCAGTTCCCGGTTCTGCCAACGAACTCCATGAGAAGTGGAAAAAGAAGATCATTGCATTTATTACACAGGATAAGATTTTATCCCATAAAAAATACAAGCAGATGTGCCGTGAGATCATCCGTGACTTTGACAATCTCCCGCGTCTTGATATTAAAAAACCGCGTGTCGGCATAGTCGGTGAGATTTTGGTAAAATTCCATCCGGCTGCCAACAACTATCTGGCAGACCTGTTAGAATCCGAAGGTGCAGAGGCCGTTGTTCCAGATCTTACCGACTTCCTGCTCTACTGCTTCTACAACACAGGCTTTAAGGCAGATAACCTCGGTTTCAGCCAGAAGTCCAAACGTATCGGACGCCTTGGCATCAGGTTCTTTGAGTGGCTGCGCTCTGCTGCGGTCGATGAATTTAAGAAGAGTAAACATTTTACCCCACCGGCACACATTGAGGATCTTGCAAAATATGCAAAGGATATCGTATCCGAAGGTAACCAGACCGGTGAGGGATGGTTCTTAACCGGTGAGATGTTAGAGCTGATCCATACCGGCACTCCGAACATTGTCTGCACGCAACCATTTGCCTGCCTGCCGAACCATGTTGTAGGAAAAGGTGTTATCAAGGAATTGCGGCACCGCTATCCGGATTCCAACATTGTTGCGATCGACTACGATCCGGGTGCAAGTGAAGTAAACCAGTTGAACCGTATTAAACTCATGCTCTCAACTGCAAACAAGAACCTGAAAAAAGATACTTTGAATTAATACGAAAAAACTCGAAATTTAGTTTGTTTTATGCTATAATCATAAATAGCTTTATTAGTTATTGGTTACGTATATATTGTGAAAAGACATGCGTGCGTATGTCAATCGGGGAAAATGAATGAAAAACAATAAAACTGACAATCATGAACAGCTTTTCTGGGAAGAGATCGACCGGCTCTTTCCAGATATGATAAAAGCGATCGCCTCTCTTTCCAAAAAATCATATCTTTCCATTACAAACCTTCGGACCGGAATCACCTGGTGGTCCGAACGGGCAATGGATTATTTTGGCATGAAAGAAAATTATACGATCCGCGGCATGGAAAAATCAAACCGGAAGATCCATCCTGATGATGTTGCCACTTTCAAACGTGGTTTTAAAGAACGGGTTGACGGTAAAAATCTGGATACCGCATGGGAATACCGGATTCAGGATGGCGATTCCTACAACCGTTTCAACGCCATGGCGCGTGTACTTTATGATGAACAAAAGCAGCCTTTTATCATCATTATCCGCTATGATAATTATGGAATTTCTGATGAAGTGGACTCTGTCACAGGTCTCTATACAGAACCGGCACTGAACCGCTGTATCACACAATTACTTGATAACGCATGTCCTGCCGCACTCTTAAAGATCGGGCTGGATCAGTTCAGTCATATCAATGTCATGTATGGGGCAGCTTTTGCAGATAAGATCCTGAACAAAGTGGCACAATGCCTGTTACGCATGGTACGCAATATCGGATATGCCTACCGCCTGTCCGGTGCAAAATTTGAGCTCGTTTTCGACAAAATATCCAAAACAGAGCTCCGTAGCATCTTCAATTTCATCGAGGATGCACTGGCAAACACCATTGCAGTGAACGGAAAACGGATTCCGATCAAGATCTCTGCAGGAGCCATTTTCTTAGAACCCTATATGAAAGAAACGAATGCTGTCCGCAGCCGTCTGACCTATGCGCAGAATCATTCACGCTATGAACATCATGGCGATCTCGTCATTTTTAACGATGAGATCTGTGGCAACAATGAAAAACAGTTTGAGCTGATCGGTCTGATCCACCAGTGTGCGACCAGCCATTTTGAGGGATTCCGCTTGTTCTACCAGCCGATAGCAGACACAAAGACCGGAAAGATCCGTGGCATGGAAGCACTGATACGATGGGAATTAGAGCCCTATGGTCTCATCTCTCCCGGAATATTTATGGAGTGGTTAGAGGAAGATCCATGTATCTTTGACCTCGGCAACTGGATTTTACGCACCGCATTAAAGGATATCGGCAGGATCCGTGATAAGATCCCACACTTTTTCGTAAACGTCAACATCTCTGCCGCTCAATTGTCGCGAAAAGAATTTCGTGACTCTGTCATGACGATTTTAAAAGAAACCGGAGCCAGACCGGAGGAATTGTGTCTGGAACTGACTGAGCGCTGCCGAGATCTCGATGTGACTTTTCTGAAAAATGAAGTCAATTTCTTTCACTCAAAGGGGATTAAAATCGCACTGGATGATTTTGGAACCGGTAACAGCTCCCTAAGCCTTGCATTGGAATTACCTTTTGATGAGCTGAAAGTCGATATGAGTTTTATCAAAGATATTGAACAAAAGCCACAGAATCAGGCTATGGTACAGTCGATCGTTGATTACGCAAACCGTACCAATACTGAAACCTGTATCGAGGGAATTGAAAATCAGGAGGTAAGTGACTACATTCATCAATTTGGTGCGACCTGGCATCAGGGTTATTTTTATTCCAAACCCGTTCCGATCGACCAGTTTGAAACATTGCTGGATGCGTCTCACTGAAAAATCTCTTTTTTGCATATGATCCATGATATCACTGCTGAAACAAATTCCGTGATCCAGAACGCATGCCATACACCAGCCGCCTGAAAAAGGCGGCTTAAAATAAATGCCAGCGGCAAGATCACCACGATATAACGCAGTAATGAAATAACTAACGATTCCTTCCCTTTTCCAAGCCCCTCCAAAGCGCCGGATACCGTGACGGAAACCGATGACACGATAAATCCTATACTGATGAGCCTGAGTGCCTCCCTGCCCAGCCGGATCGTCTCAGGATTTCCTGTAAACAGACCGATCAGCGCCTGTGGCACTGCCATACAGAGCATCGTACCGATCACCATCACTATTACGATCAGGAACAATGCTGACTGAAAAATCTCTTTCACTCTCTTTGATTCTCCTGCTCCATAATTGTATCCAATCAGTGGACGCATACCCTGTACCACACCATTTCCAGTCAGATACAAAAATGTCTGTAATTTAAAATAAGCACCCAATACAAGAACATAACTTGCAGAATAAACAGCCAGTATCGCATTTAATGCAGACACCTGGACGGAAGGCAGCGCAAGGCTTAACGTTGCAGGGATTCCGATAGAATACACTTTTTTGCAGAGCTGCTTCTCCGGCTTCATATTTCTGACCTTCACTTTGGCTGGAATCGGTTTCCAGTAATATGCGGTCAGATATCCTGCCAGTGACACGATCTGTCCGATTCCGGTTGCAAGTGCCGCTCCCCGGATTCCCATTGCAGGAAAAATCCCAATTCCAAAAATCAGCAGTGGATCAAGCACAATATTGGCCACACAGCCAAGCAGCATACAGAACATGGATGTTTTCATGCGCCCAACTGCCTGAAATATTTTTTCAAAACAAAGTGCTGCCGCATTTGGCACTGCAAATAAAAATACAATATCCGAGTACTGTACCCCCATTCCGATAATTTCCGTCTGCGCTGTAAACATTCTTAAGAATGCTGGCATAACTGCAATACAGCCGATTGCAAGCACCAGACCATGCAGCATATTCAATAACATGCCAAGCGATGCTGTTTTATCTGCCAGCTGCTGTTTCTGTGCCCCAAGATAATAAGCCATCGCAGCATTCATTCCGATAGCAAAACCAATGACCACTGCATTGACCAGATTCTGTAACGGAAATACTAACGATAACGCTGTCATCGCATCCTCACTGATCTGCGCCACAAAATAGCTGTCTATGATATTATATAATGCATTCACTAACATGGAAAATGTCATCGGCAGTGCCATGGAGATCACCAGCGGCATCACCGGTTTTTCTTTCATAAATTCCTGATCCATCTTTTCTTTTTCTCCTCTGTTTTCTTTCTGTCAATCAAACTTACTCACATACGCTGAAATATCTGTTTTAGCGCAAAAAAATACCACACGACTGTTCACATTCAGTCGTGTGGCGAAAAATAGAGCCTTTTGCTCCAGAAAAGTCCACTCCAGTATTGGTTTTGGATTCTATATGCTATTTGTCCTTCTGATCCGCTTTCTGGATCAATAAGAGGATATCAGAAAGTTCCTCTTCTGTCAACTGTGTATATGCTGCAAGTTCCTTTACAGTTGCTTCCCTGCCTTTCTCCTCTGCAAGATACTTCTTTGCCTCGTTGACTAATGCCAGCTTGCCGACCATAGCCTTCTCATCCTCATCCTCGCCTTCTTCCGCAAGAATGGATGATTTCATGGCTGTCTCCACTGCTCCCTGCAATTCTGCCTCAACATCTGTTTTTTCCTCACATCCGCAAAGTTCTGTCAGTTTTAAAAAAAGTGCCATATTTCCTTCCTGAATGACATCCTCGAAGCCCTCTGAGGTCACCGCAAGCTTTTTGGCAATCTCTAACACTTTGATCATCCAGCTGTCAGAGATTGGATTGATCACGGACTCATCCCCTGCTAACAGCTTCTGATACATCTCTTCCTGCTTTTTCTCAGAATATACCGGCAGACTGCTGATCTCCTCCAGATACATCTGAAATACCTTAGTTTCCGGTAAAACATCCGGTTCCGCAGTCTTTTCCTCTTTTTTGCCTGAATCATTCTGTGCCAGTGCGGATGCATCTGACGTCTCCTGCCAGTCCGCTGCTTCCTGCTCTTCGCCTTCTGGCTCGTCAGTTTCTTCTTCCGCTTCTTCTTCCTCATGTGGTGTCAGAAGGAACTCTAAAACCATGTTTTCCTGCTGCTCGTTTAACTCCATCTCTTTGAAATAGCTCAAGATTTCCTCTTTTGATAACGGTGTCGCAGAAGTGCGGATAATCTCTGCCACCTCATGGATTGTCTCTGTAAATACACTCTGATCTAACATTGTCTCTCCTGTTTTCTTCTCTTTAAACCTTGTGTTTTGCCTCTTTCTCATCAATATCAACTAAAATAATGTCCGGTCCGATCCTGACGATCTTACACCACGGAATAAACAGTTCAAACTCCCTGCAAAAACAGCCGAACCATTTTCCGGGTCCCGGAACGATCAACGCACGTATCGTTCCATCACATTCGTCAATATCAAGATCATGGACATTTCCAAGGCATTTGCAGTCACAGACGTTTATCACTTCTTTTTCTGTCAAGTCACAAAAGCGCATACCATTCTCCGAAACATTCCCTCGAAAAATGATATGCGTTTTTTTATCTCTTATACATTAAAGCGGAATAAAATAACGTCTCCGTCTTTGACCACGTACTCTTTTCCTTCCATGCCGACAATTCCTTTTTCACGGGCTGCTGCAAGACTTCCATTGTCTAAAAGATCCTGATAATTTACAACCTCAGCCTTGATAAATCCACGCTCAAAGTCTGTGTGGATCTTACCTGCTGCCTGTGGTGCTTTTGTGCCCTTCTTAATCGTCCATGCACGGCACTCATCTTCTCCGGCAGTAAGGAAACTGATAAGACCAAGCAGACTATAGCTTGCTGCTACCAGTTTATCAAGACCGCTGGAGGTCACGCCAAGGTCATCTAAATATTCCTTTTTCTCATCCTCATCGAGTTCTGCAAGTTCCTGTTCGATCTGCGCACAGATCACAAATACCTCTGCTCCCTCTTCCTTTGCCATCTCTCTTACTTTTGCAACATGTGGGTTGGATGCCCCGTCATCTGCAAGATCATCCTCTGCAACATTTGCTGCGTAAATGGTCGGTTTTGCAGTCAGAAGGTTATAACCCCTGAACCAGATTTCCGCGTCTTCATCATCCGGTACTTCAAAAGATTTTGCCATCTTACCTGCTTCCAGATGTGCCTTGATTGCCTCTACAAGTTCCAGTTCTTTTGCAAGTGTCTTGTCCATTCTTGCCTGTTTGTAAATCTTTGCAATTCTTCTGTCAAGAATCTCAATATCAGAAAAGATCAGTTCCAGATTGATCGTCTCAATATCTCTTGCAGGATCGATAGATCCATCCACATGGATAATATTGGTATCCTCAAAACAGCGTACCACATGTACGATCGCATCTACCTCACGGATATTCGCAAGGAACTGGTTGCCAAGGCCCTCGCCCTTGCTGGCTCCCTTTACAAGTCCCGCAATATCTACAAATTCGATGGTAGCCGGTGTTACCTTCTTCGTATGATAAAGTTCGCCGAGTTTTACGATCCTCTCATCCGGTACAGAAACGATTCCGACGTTCGGATCGATCGTTGCGAATGGATAGTTCGCGGATAAAGCACCTGCTTTGGTCAGGGAATTAAATAATGTGGACTTTCCAACGTTTGGAAGTCCGACGATGCCTAATTTCATATCTAAATATACCTGTCTGAAAATCCTTATGTTTCAAGGATTTTCGCCTTTCTATGTTATTTTACTACACCTGATTTTTCTTTCTTTTCAATCTTTGTTTGTAAAATGAATTTCCTTCTGCTTCGTAAGCAAAAAGAGTCTGATACAGTCTTGTATTATACCATATCAGCCTCATTTTTGAAACCTTAAAATCAAATTTTGTTTTTTTATTGCTGTCAGCCACCGGACTATCCTCAGTCTCTCGCCTCGATCACAATCAAGATTCCATCTTCAAATGTTATCTGTGCACTTTCCGCAATGATCTCGTTGCTCACACCGAGCGAACAGAAGCCCTTGAAATCATAATGATCCAGAGGATACTTGAAACCGGTCAGCGTAAGACCTTTTACTACGTTCGTATAAGGAATCAGGGATACAAACTTTCCAAACTGTTTTTCCTTCTCAAGCGTGATTCCTGCCCCGATCATGCGGATTCTGTTTCTCTCATCCACAATCTGGATTGGAATATGATTTTGCAGTCCAATCCCCAGAAGTTCAATATTTCCAAGCAGATGGTCGATTCTTGTTCCGGTTGCTCCAAGCAGCGTAATTTTCTCTGCTCCAAGCGCAATTGCCTTCCGGATCGCCGATTCCGTGTCCGTATCGTCTTTGACCGGGTTTAACCTGATCCAGGAAATATCAGACTGTCTGCCGAAATAATCTAATGCCTCACTGGATGCTGAATCGAAATCTCCGATGATCCAGTCCGGGGTCAACTTATTCCGATAGAAAAAGTTCATCCCGGAATCTGCCGCAATGCAAAGCTCCGGTCTTTCTTTTTCGATGAACTCTTTTGCAAAAATGTCATTGATATGTCCGCCTACCACAATGATGCAATGTCTCATACTACTCCTTTAATACATCTAAAAAACGTTCCACATTCTCAGAAATATCGCCCTTGAACACTGCACTGCCAGCCACGATAATGTTGGCACCAGCATCCATGACTTCTGTCACATTTTCAAGATTCACGCCGCCGTCTACCTCAATGTCGATCTTAAGACCCTTCTCATCGATTATTTTCTTTAACGCCCTGACTTTTTCAACGGTGTAAGGAATCAGCTTCTGTCCTCCAAATCCCGGGTTGACGGACATGATCAGCACCATGTCAACCTTTGGAAGTATCCATTCAATCGCAGACAACGGAGTTGCCGGATTTAATGCCACACCTGCAAGCAGTCCCTTTTCTTTGATTGCCTCAATCGTGCGGTCCAGGTGTTTACACGCCTCGGCGTGTACTGTGATGAGATCCGCTCCCACTTCTGCGAGATCATCAATATATCTTCCCGGTTCCTCGATCATCAGATGCACATCAAAAATACGGTCGCTGCACTCTCTGATACTCTTGATGACCGGCATACCAAATGAAATGCTTGGCACAAACATTCCATCCATCACATCAATATGTACATACTGTGCGCCTGCCTCATCCAACATTCTCACCTGTTCTCCCAGATTTGCAAAATCTGCGGATAAAATGGATGGTGATAAACAATTCATAACTTTTTCCTCCAAAGTAATTTTGAAAACATAATTCTCATGCAAAATGATGTTTTAATATTTTTTTACATCTTTCAATTCTTCATAGAGCAGCTTATAGTTCTCGTAGCGCAATGGGCTGATCTTTCCTTCTGCCAGTGCTTCTTTCACACCGCAGTCCGGCTCGCTGATATGACTGCATCCCTTGAACCTGCAATACGGCTCATACTCTTTGAATTCCGGATAAAAATTCTGCAGATCTTCCTTCTCAAATCCCGGAATATATAACGTACTGAATCCCGGTGTATCCATAATGTATGTGTCTGCTGCGATCGGTATGATCTCCGAATGGCGTGTCGTATGCTTTCCACGCTCGATCTTTCTGCTGATACTTCCGGTCTCCATCTGCACATTTGGCTGGAGACGGTTCACCAGTGATGATTTTCCAACGCCGGAAGGTCCTGCGACCGCGGTTGTCCTGCCATCTAACAGCTCATGCAGTTCGCGGATTCCCTCTTCTTTTTCTGCACTGGTATAGAGAACGGAATAGCCGCACTTTCTGTATACACCCGCAAATTCCTCAATCGCCTGTTCTTCTAACAGATCTTTTTTGTTAAAACAGATTGTCACAGGAACATCCTGATATTCCATCATGATCAGAAAACGGTCTAACAGATTAAAATTTGGCTGCGGTTTTGCCGCTGCAAAAATGATCAGCGCCAGATCGATATTCGCAACTGCCGGGCGGATCAGTTCATTTTTCCGCGGCAGGATTTTTTCAATGTTTCCTTTTTTTGTTTCTTCGTCAACAATCGCAATCTCCACATCATCTCCGACCAACGGTTTGATCTTCTGATTGCGGAACGCACCTTTTGCCTTACATTCATAAATTCCGGGTTCTCCTACATGAACGTAGTAGAACCCGGAAATTCCTTTTACAATCTTTCCCTGCATATATTACCTTTTGTTATTATTCTGCCTTGAATGAGATTGGAGACACGATCTGGGATGATCCAAGCTGCTGTCCATCTGCTCCAAGCCAGTCAATCTTTAATGAACCGCTGGATGCTAACATTCCGGATTTGGAAATGCTGAGACCTTCCTCCCCGAATAAGGAGATAGACTGGTTCGTCCACTGCTCTAAGATATTACCTGTTCCGTCTGCTCCATCATACAGATAAATATTGGCTGCTGCCACGGATTCATTATTTGGTTTTTTGATGTTCAGATTGATCTTATAAGTGGTAGGCGTTACTTCCTGCGCTGGTTCTGCACCCATACTCACCACAAAATCAACTGCGGTTCCAGCATCCACTGCTGTATCTGCAACCGGACTCTGGGAAATGATCTGTCCGCTTGCCACGCTGTCACTGTAGGCGCTTGACACATTACCAACGGCAAGACCGACATTCTGGATGGTAGATCTTGCTGCATCCTCGGTAAGTCCTGTCACGCCAGGTACTGCCACACTTGTTGCCTCTGCCTGTTCTACACCACGGCTGATCACGATCTTGACATTGTCCCCTGCTTTTGCAAGCGATCCCGCATTCGGGCTCTGTTCGATGACATTTCCCTGTGCGACATCCGCACTGTATGCATAATCTTTTACCGGAGTAAATCCTGAATTTGTCAGTGTATTGTAAGCAGTTGTCTCATCCATGCCTGTCACGGAAGGAACGGAAACCTCTCCTTTTCCGCTGCTTAAGGTAACTTCCACTGTTGTGTTCGCCTCTGCCTTTGTCAGTGCATCCGGTGTCTGGCTTACGATCTGTCCCTCGTCATATTGGTCAGATGCAACGGTTCCTGCATTTTTGATTCCGAGACCTTTTGCATTGAGCTGCTCTTTTGCCTCGTCGAATGTAAGACCCTTCAGATCCGGCACTTCAATTCCGTCTGCCTGGGTTTCGGATGTCTCAGTGTTTGCTTTGTTGGAAGATCCTCCGAATTTAAAGTTTCCGAAGAAGCTTACCAGAATAAAAATAATCAGTGCGACAATGATGACACCGGCAGCAATCCCCATGATCGTGATTGCCTTATCCATCTTCGGATTCATCTCTTCGAGTTCATCATCATCATATGCCTCTTCGTCATCTTCCTCTTCCTCTTCGAAGCGGTCACGCTTTTCGAATTTGTCTCTGTGATTCTGATTATGTGATACAACATCCTCATCGCTGAGATAAATATTGCTTGTTTCCTGTTTGATCTTATTGATCTCATCTTCCCCGATCACACGTGTCTTCTCCTGGGAAACCGGTGCGATCACAACGAAGTCTTCATTTGGGCTGATCAGTGCTTTTCTTAAGTCTGCAAGCAGCGCTGTCATGGACTCATAGCGTCTGTCCGGATTTTTCTGCGTACATTTTAAGATAATCTTCTCCATGCTGATTGGAAGATTTGGCGCGTAAGCACTCGGTGGAACGATCTCCTCCTGCAGATGCTGGATCGCCACCGCAACGGTCGTATCTCCGTCAAACGGCACTCTTCCGGTCACCATCTCATACATCACGATACCGAGGGAATAGATGTCACTCTTGCCATCCACAAAGCCGTTTCTCGCCTGCTCCGGGGATGCGTAATGTACAGATCCCATCACATCGGAACTGATCGTGTTGGATGTTGCTGCCCTCGCAATACCAAAGTCCGTGACTTTCACTTTTCCTTCTGTGGAGATAATGATGTTCTGCGGCTTGATATCCCGGTGGATAATGCCCTTGTTGTGCGCAGCCTCAATACCTCTTCCCACCTGGATCGCGATGCTGACAGCCTCCTTGAATGTGAGCTGTCCTTTTTTCTCAATATAGGTTTTTAAAGTGATTCCTTCCACATACTCCATCACGATGTAATGCATGCCATTTTCGCTGCCTACATCATAGATGTTTACAATATTCGGATGTTCTAATCCGGCCGCCGACTGGGCTTCCGTGCGGAACTTTGTCACAAAATTGACATCCTCCGAAAATTCCGGTTTCAATACTTTAATCGCTACAAAACGTCCAAGTGTATGATCTTTCGCTTTGTATACATCTGACATTCCGCCAGTTCCTATCTTGTTTACGATCTCATAGCGATCTCCAACAAACATACCTTCCGTTAACATTCCTTCACCTCATCAGAAAATGGTTCTATCAATACAACCGTAATATTATCTTTTCCGCCATTCTCGTTGGCAGTATCTATTAATTTTTCTGCTTTCTCAACAATATCTCTCTGTCCGAGCACGATCTTTTTGATCTCTTCATCCTCGATCATGTTCGTCAGACCATCCGAGCACATTAAAACTGTGTCTCCCGGCTTTAACTCAACCTCAAAAAAATCCACGGACAACTCGGGAACAACGCCCACCGCCCGTGTGATGATGTTCTTATCCGGATGATCTTTCGCATCCGCCTTATCCATCTCTCCTAAACGGACCATCTCTTCTACCAGAGAATGATCCCTTGTGATCTGCCTGATAGCTTCGTGATTTATTAAGTATAAACGACTGTCCCCTACATTGGCAACATGCAGATGATCTCCGATCACTGTGGCAGCTACCACTGTAGTTCCCATTCCTGCCTTGGCTGCATCCCTGCCAGCCTCTTCCAAAAGACCTCTGTTTGCCGCCTCCACAGCTTCCTTCATTGCTGCTACCGGCTCTGTCTGTCCGGATGTTTCAATCGTCTCTACAATCTTTTCTACTGTGAATCTGGAAGCATACTCACCTGCTTTGTGACCGCCCATGCCATCCGCAACCAGAAAAAGGTTCGGCAGCTTTCCTACTGCGTTCTCAGACGTATACATATAATCCTGATTCATCTCACGTCGCCTTCCAATATGTGTCATGGAAAACGTCTTCATTTACCAATTCCTGCCTTTCTTACTGCTACACCTATGCATTCCCTGCGGAATGTTTCATAAACTTCACTTATCATTGTTATCTGCGCGGACTCTGTCCGACGCACTTTATTCTATCACACGTACTGTAAAAGAACAAGTCAACTTCCCATATAACGTTTTCGAAGCTGCCCACAGGCTCCGTCAATATCTCTTCCCATCTCCCTGCGGATGGTTGCATTGATCCCGTTTTTTTCCAGTTTGTTCTTAAATTCCGTTGTCACTCTCACATCCGGCTGCACATAGTCGCGCTCCTTGATCGGATTTACCGGGATAAGGTTTACATGACAGTTGATGCCTTTGATCAGTCTGCACAGATTCCTTACATCCTCGTCCGTGTCATTCACACCTCCCACTAAACTGTACTCAAATGTAACTCTTCTGCCCGTCTGTTCAAAGTAGTATTTACAGGCATCGATCACTTCATGGATCTCATATTTATTTGCGACCGGCATCAATTCCAGCCGCTTTTCCTGCGTGGATGCATGCAGGGATAATGCAAGCGTGATCTGTAATTTTTTGTCTGCAAGTTCCCGCATACGCGGAACAATTCCACAGGTGGATACTGTCACATTTCTCTGGCTGATATTTAATCCATTTTCATCGGTCAGAAGTTCAATGAACTTTAACAGGTTATCAAAATTATCCATTGGCTCCCCGGTTCCCATCACGACCACATTGGAAACCCGCTCGCCGGTGTCCCTTCCGATCTGATAAATCTGGTCTAACATCTCAGAGGGTGTCAGTCCTCTCACAAGACCGTCTAATGTGGATGCACAGAATCTGCATCCCATGCGGCATCCCACTTGTGAAGAAATACAGACCGAATTACCATGTTTGTATCGCATGAAAACGCTCTCAATGACATTTCCGTCATCTAACAGAAACAGGTATTTCCTCGTCCCGTCGATTTTGGAGATCTGTACTGCCTCCTGTTTTATGCTGACCAGATGACTGTTCTCTTTTAACTTTTCAATCAGCGCCTTTGAGATATTGGTCATCTCATCAAAAGACGCTGCCTGCTTCACATGAAGCCACTGGTAAATCTGCTTTGCACGGAACGCTTTCTCTCCAAGCTGCTCCATGAATGCAGTCAATTCTTTCAGATTCAGTGATCTGATATCTGTCTTTTCCTTTTGATTCATAATTCTCCTTCATTCATCAGAAGTGTATGAAGTCTCTCACGCTTTTTTCTGTAATTTTGCCAAAAAAAATCCATCTCCATATGTTTCCTGCGGAAAAATCTGCTGCATTTTCACAAGTTCAAACTGTGGATGCTGTTTTAAAAACCATGTGACATTGTCTTCATTTTCCATTTTATCCATCGTACAGGTGGAATATAACAATGTTCCGCCCACCTTTACATACTGACAGACAGTTTCTAACATTTTTCTCTGTAAGGAGACAAGTTCCTGTTCTGTCTGTAACGTCATCTTATATTTAATGTCCGTCTTCTTGCGCATGACGCCAAGACCGGAACACGGAAGATCGGCGATCACCACATCTGCTTTTCCAATGGACGCCTCATCTAAAACCGTCGCATCCATCTGTACTGCACGCATATTAGAAAGCTGATGTCTCTCGATATTCTGTCTTATAAGATCTGTCTTATACTCCGTGAGATCTCTCGCCTCCACCATACCGGTTCCCTGAAGTTTTTCTGCCAGATGGACGCTCTTTCCTCCCGGCGCAGCACACACATCCATGATGTAGCTGTCTTTCACTGGATCAACCGTTTCCGCTACCATCATGGAGCTCACATCCTGCACATAAAAGAGTCCCTCACGGAAACTCTCCAATGCATTCAGATGGTCAAACCCGGAGATCATAAATGCATAGTTTAATTCCGGCATATCTGCACAGACAATTTTCTCTGTGGTAACGCCTTCCTCTTTCAACCGCATTTCCAACGCTTCCGGCGTGATTTTCAAAAGATTGGTACGGATTGTAACCGGTGCCTCCTGCAAAAATGCCTGCAACACACTTACCGTCCGCTCCATGCCATAATCGTTGATCCACTGTCTCACAATCCACTCCGGCATGGAATAACGCACGGACAGATATTGGATCTGATCTTTCTGCCCATCCGGATAGGTGATGCTGCTTAAATTGCGGCTGATATTGCGCAGCACCCCGTTCACGAAACCGCTCAAAGAGCCAAACCCTTTTCTCTTTGCCAGTTTGACTGCTTCATTGCACACTGCGGAGTCCGGCACGGAATCCATATATTTCAACTGATACACACTCATCCGCAGAATATTGCGGATGACCGGCTTCATTTTGTTTACTTTCACTTTGGAGAACTGATTGATGATGTAGTCAATCTCGATCATGTACTGGATGGTTCCCTCAGACACTCTCGTGATAAAGGCACGCTCTTTTTTTTCCAGATACTGATACTTATCGAGCACGGAACGGATCACAAGATGGCTGTAGCTGCCCTCTTTTGTCACTTCCATCAGAATCCCCAGAATCAGTTCTCTCGTATTGACAGAATCAGTCACGGTCTCTTCCTCCAAATAACAGTACCAGACGCAGTAACTGTAAAATAGCTGCTGCCGCACTTGCCACATAAGTCAGTGCCGCTGCTTTTAACACTTTTTTCGTGTATGGGAGCTCACTGTCACTCAAAATGCCCTGCTCGCCTAAAATGCGCAATGCCCTTGCAGATGCATTAAACTCTACCGGCAATGTCACAAGCTGGAATATCACTGCAAAAGAGAAGCAGATGATTCCGAGATTGATCAGAACTGCCCCTGTATTTCTTGTAAAGAATAATCCGATCAGAATCAACGGCCATGCAAGTGTGGAACCAAGATTGGCTACCGGGACAATTGCCGTGCGCAGTGTCAGTGGAAAATAGCTGTTCTGGTGCTGGATCGCATGTCCACACTCATGTGCTGCAACCCCAACGGCAGCGACCGATGTGGAGTTGTATACAGAATCGGACAGATTCAGTGTCTTTGCAGACGGATTGTAATGGTCGGTCAGATTTCCGGATACATGCTGGATCGTCACATCATAAATTCCTGCGGAATTTAAGATTCTCTGTGCTGCCTGTGCGCCTGTCATTCCCGATGCACTGCGATACTGGGAATATTTATTGTAAGTTGATTTTACTCTTGCGGAAGCGATCATGCAGATTACTGCTCCGATAATCACAAGAAAATAAGTTGGGTCAAATCCGTAATAATAATATGGCATAGTAATCATCCTTTCTTATCAGCAGCGTTTTAAGAAACTGCCTTCTGTCACCTGGTATCCTCTTAAAAAGGCATCCGTTGTCATTCGTTTCTTTCCTTCTAACTGTACCTCTAATAAAGCTAATACTCCATTCCCCGTCTGGACTTCCAGTTCGTCCTTTGTCACTTTTAAAATACATCCCGGAGCGGCTTTCACCTCATGGGAAATGACTTTTGCGCGCCAGATCTTTAGGTTTTTGTCATCGATCCTTGTATATGCACTCGGCCATGGATTTAAGCCGCGCACCAGACGCTCGATCACCTCTGCATCTTTTGACCAGTCGATACTTCCCATCTCTTTCTGGATCTTTCCGGTGTGAGTTGCAAGCGCGTCATCCTGAGGTGTGTAAACAGCTGTACCGTTTTCAATTGCTTCCATCGTTTTCACGCAAAGCTTTGCCCCTACTTCCGACAGCTTGTCAAACAGGCTTCCGCCTGTCTCATCCTCATCCACGATCACTTCCTGCTTCATGATCATATCCCCGGTATCAAGACCTTCATCCATACGCATGGTCGTGACGCCTGTGACCTGATCCCCGTTTAACACTGCCCACTGGATTGGGGCTGCACCACGGTATTTTGGCAGCAGGGACGCATGTACATTCACACAGCCAAAATGCGGCATATCAAGGATTGCTTTTGGAATGATCTGTCCAAAAGCCTCCACAATGATGATATCCGCATTGTACTGTCTTAAATATTCCACGCTTTCCTCTGCACGGATCTTTGCCGGCTGATACACTTCAATCCCATGTGCAACCGCACATTCCTTCACCGGTGTGTACTTTAATGCCCTGCTTCTTCCAACCGCTTTATCCGGCTGTGAGACAACCAGCACTACTTCATGTCCTGCTTTTATAATTTCCTCTAATGTACCCACTGCAAAATCCGGGGTTCCCATAAATATAACTCTCATGATTCTCTCCTCGCTTCCGGTTTCTCTTCTGCTTCTTCCCTCTGCGCCTATTCCTCTTCCTCATAGGTAACGTCATGAAGCTGACCTTCCACTTTTTCCACGTAAAGATGTCCGTCCAGATGATCGATCTCGTGGCACATGGCTCTTGCCATTAACTCTGTGCCCTCAATCTCATATTCTTCCATATTTTCATCAAATGCATGCACCTTCACATAATTTGGTCTTGTGACCTGTCCGGCTTTTCCGGGAATGCTTAAACATCCCTCATCGCCGGTCTGCTCCCCAGATGTCTCCAGAATAACCGGATTTACCATCACGACCGGACCCTCGCCCACATCGATCACTACGATTCTTTTTAAGATACCCACCTGCGGTGCTGCAAGTCCAACACCATTTGCCTCGTACATGGTATCTAACATGTCCTCGATCAGCTCTTTTGTGCGCGGTGTCAGTTCCTTCACAGGTTTACAGATTTTTTCTAATACAGGATCTCCCTGTACACGGATTGTTCTAAGTGCCATAATGTCCTCCTTGTTTTTAAAAACCACTCATTGGATTAAAATCAAACTGTACGACCGTATCTTTAAATGCTTTATTATCACGCATGTAATGTTCGAGACGGTCTTTCAACTCAACCAGTGTCTGATAATCTTTTGTTTTTATATAAATCACCTTTTTATAGATGTCATTCACTTTTGCTACTGCCGGATCCGCAGGTCCAACCGGGAAAACCCGTTTCTTTTTAAAATCCTCTCCCACGCGCTCCATTGCAGCTTTGATGTTCTCCTGCCAGGTGTCGATCTCCTGCACCAGAAGCTTTGCGGAATCATAAGCGGTCTGCTCCCACTTCGATGCACATAAGATCACAAGCATGTTCCAGACCGGCGGATATAAAAGCATCCTGCGGTACTCCATCTCCTGCTCATAAAATGCTTCATAATCCTGCTCTTTTGCTGCCTGCACGCTGTAATGATCCGGCTGATACGTCTGGATTACAACCTCTCCGGGCTCACTTCCGCGCCCGGCTCTTCCAGCCGCCTGTGTCAGAAGTTGGAAGGTGCGTTCTGCTGCATGGTAATCACTGACATATAATGACAGGTCTGCCGCCAGCACACCGACTAACGTCACATTCGGGAAATCATGTCCCTTGACGATCATCTGGGTTCCGATCAGAATATCGGCTTCCTGATTGGCAAAAGCAGATAAAATCTGTTCATAGCCTTCCTTGTTCCGCGTGGTGTCCATATCCATGCGGAGCACCCTCGCCTGTGGGAAACGCTCCTTGACGATCATCTCAATCTTCTGCGTACCCGCCTTAAATCCGCTGATATACCGCGAACCACACGCCGGACAGGTTTTCGGCATCGGTATCTCATATCCACAGTAATGACAGACCATTTTTCCTTCCGGGTGCTGTCTTGTCACATGCTGGCTTAGAGACACATCGCAATGCGGACATTTTAACACATGACCGCAGGCTCTGCAAGAGACAAAGCCTGCAACCCCTCTCCGGTTGATAAAAAGCATCATCTGCTGTCCTTTTTTCAAGCGGTCCTCCATCAGCTCCTGAAGCCGTACACTTAAAATGGAACGGTTGCCTGCTTTTAACTCTTCCCTTAAATCCACGACCTCTACTTTCGGGAGTGGTTTTTCTGCTACACGGTGCTTTAACTCTAACAGCTCATACTCCCCTGTTTTCGCCTTGTAATAGCTTTCCACAGACGGAGTTGCCGAGCCGAGCACGACACTCGCACCGCACATTCTGGCACGCTCGATCACAGTCTCCCTTGCATGGTATCTCGGAAGTGTCTCACTTTTATAACTGCTCTCATGCTCTTCATCGATAATAATAAGCCCTAATTTTGAAAAAGGTGTGAACAACGCCGATCTCGGGCCTATCATAATATCCACGTCCCCGTTTTTTGCCCGCTCAAACTGGTCAAACCGCTCTCCCGGAGACAATCTGGAATTCATGATGGAAACCCTGTCTCCGAAACGGTTGTAAAACCGCATGACGGTCTGAAATGTCAGCGCGATCTCAGGGATCAGCACGATTGCCTGTTTTCCCTGCGCTAACATATGGGCGATCAGTTCCATGTACACCTCCGTCTTGCCGCTTCCGGTCACGCCTTTGATCAGATAGGTTTTTGCAATTTTCTGATCCAGATTCCGCTCAATCGCATCCACCACGGACTGCTGTTCTTCGTTTAACGTGAGATGATACCCCTTGCTGTCTAAATGTGACACCGGGTTGCGGTAGGACCGCTCACTGACCACCTCCACGATCCCCATGGTCTCTAATGCCCGAATCACCGTTCCCGAAACATTTAACTTCTGCGTGATCATGCTCTGATCCATCTGTGGATTCTCGATCAGCGCAGACAACAGCCGCACACGCGCCTTCTGATGTTTCCGTTCAAATTCTGCAAGTTCACTTTTGGCTTCGATTTCTGTCAGCTTCAGGCGGACGCTTTTGTGTTCCACTGCATTGCTTTTTTTCTTAATCGGAATGACGGTTTTTAACGCATGGTTCATGGTCGCTCCATAGTTTTTCTTCATCCAGCCTGCCAGTGCGATCAACTGGCTTTCAATTGGAACGCTGTCTGTCACAATCCCGATAATTTCTTTGATCTTTGCCACCTCAAACTCCGGTTCATCCGTCAGTTCCACAACATATCCCTTGATGTTGCGCTTGCCAAATGGGACATACACCTGCATTCCAAGTGTCAGTTTTTCCTTCATTGCTTCCGGAATCCTATATTGAAATGTTTTATCTAATTTTTCATTGAATATGTCAACAATGATATTCGCGTACTCCGCCATCCAGTGCCTCCTGTACTATTTTTCTGTCGTCTAACGGATATCGGATTCCTTTGATCTCCTGATAACTCTCGTGCCCTTTTCCGGCTAAAACAATAATATCCCTTTTCTCTGCCATCGAAACGGCATATTCCACTGCCGCCCTCCGGTCTGCAATTTTTATGTAAGATGACTTTTCTCCCGCACGCACTGTGCCACACAGTCCATCCTCGATCTGGTTCATGATCCGCCCCGGATCTTCCCACCTTGGATTATCCGAGGTGATAATGGTAAAGTCTGCCAGTCTGCCCGCCGTCTCTCCCATCTGATACCTTCTCAAAACGGAGCGGTTTCCTCCGCATCCGAAAATCACGATCAGCCTTGCCGGTTCAAATTTTCGTAATGTTTCGAGCAGATTCCGAAGACTCATCTCGTTGTGGGCATAATCGATCAGGAACACATACTCGCCTCCAGCCGTCATGTTCTGACATCTTCCCGGCACGATCTGTTTTGCCAGCGCTGCTTTTATCTGCTCCCGGTCCACCTTAAAATGCCCTGCCACAGAAATGGCGGCAAGCGCATTATAGATATTAAACTGCCCCGGAAGCTGCATGACGATATCCTCTCTCCGCCACTCTCTTTTTACCGTGAAATGGCTTTGTAAGCTGCCCGATTCCATTCCATACCATTCGTCCTCCGCCATCACGTCCGAAGGATGCCGGATGGAGAAGTTCTCCACCTCGCAGGTATGTCCTGCAAGTATCTTATCCACATTCGGATCATCCTGATTCACAATGCCAATGCCACACTGCCGCATCAGCCTGCTTTTGCAGTACAGATACTCGGAAAAAGTTGCATGTTCCCCTTTTCCGATATGATCCGGTTCTATATTCAGAAAAACGCCGATATCAAAAAAAATATCTGCCGTGCGCTGCAATGCAATGCCCTGCGAGGACACCTCCATCACACAGCAGTCACATTCATTTTCCACCATGCGGGACAGAAGCCTGTGGATCTCGCACGATTCCGGCGTGGTGTTTTTCACCGTCTCTCTCCTTCTTCCGTCATAGGATTCGATCGTTCCGATCATTCCTACCCGGTAACCGGCTTCCTGCAAAATCCCCGCCACTAAAAATGCTGTTGTCGTCTTGCCATTCGTGCCTGTGATGCCGATCATCTTCATCCGTTCTGCCGGATGATCAAAGAAAGCTGCCGAGAGCGCCGAAAGCGCTTTTCTGGTATCTCTCACTGTGACCACACAGATATTTCTGTCACGGATCAGTTCGTGCACATCCACCTTCATGTGTTCTGTCAGGATCACCGGCCCAGACCTGCTTCCGATCACATAGCGGTCATCCACAACCAGTACCGCTGCGCCGTGTTCCACCGCCTGCGGCACATATTCATGACCGTTGTTCCGGTATCCATTTATGCAAACAAAAAGGGAGCCTTCTTTTACTTTTTCAGAATGACAACAGATATCCGTTATCTTCCGGTCATCGTCTCCCCTTACACTTTCGTATGAAATCTGTTTTAACAGACTGCGTAATAATTGCATACCGCTCCCCTGCCTAATGGCAGAATGTACTTTTTTTATTATATGACAAGAAGGCTGATTTTACAAGTTGTCCCATTCGATTCCATGTATGAAATCAATGGATCTGTGACATATTATAAAAAAAGACAGGAGACTTTTATTATGCGGCGAAATTTTTTTATCTGCGGACTCACGGGCTGGTGCCTTGAAATTCTTTTTACCTCCATCGGCAATTGCAGCCGGCATGACCTTCGCCTGATCGGACAGACTTCCATCTGGATGTTTCCCATTTACGGCATGGCGTGTGTCATCAAACCGTTATACAAATACTTAAAAAAGCTCCCTGCTCTTTTCCGGGGGATTATCTATTCCACCGGTATTTTCTGTTTTGAGTACTTAAGTGGTTCCCTGTTAAAAAAACACCATTTATGTCCCTGGGATTACAGCAATGCTCCCGCAAACATAAATGGTGTCATTCGTCTTGACTACGCGCCGGTATGGATGGCTGCCGGACTGATCTTTGAGAAAATCCTCTCTAAGTAAGTTTTAGATCATGAATCCAGAGCATCCGACAGATCCTGCGCAGCTCCAATGTCTAGTGTATTTAATGTGCGGCGTTTCATACGTGCCGCCTCTGATGCTTTCAAAAGATAATTTTTGACTTCCTTCGACTTCCTGATGTGGATCAGTTTCAGTTCCGCATTCGTGACATCCCCGGTGTAGCAGGTGATCGTTCCGAGCCCGAAAATGCGCTCCATCAGTGTCGTTGTCAGCTTCACATCCTGTACTTTGTACATGTAACAGTCATTTTCTTCCGTCTTTAACAGACCTTCATCGATCGTCAGCATACTTGGTGTGATCGTATACTTTGTAAACGTCCATGGCAGACCGAAAAATAATAATCTCTTCCGCTCGCAGTATTTTACTTCATCCTCGTCTTCTTCATTCATTGTCCTGATATCTTCAGCCATATGACACTCCTTTTTCCTCCGGATTATTTTTTATCCTCATGATTATTTGATTATAGCTTTTTTGCTTTTAAACTGCAATATAAAAAGCCAGCTGACGACCAAAAATTTCTGAAAATTTTATTATTTTGTACCAATATAACGTAAATAATTTTTCTCTTGAATTTGGAAAATGATTATTATATGATAGTAAAAATGCCTGAGAGAAATATCACTATTTCTTATAAAAGAGCAGGTATTTATAAGGAGGTTTATATGCGTCATTTAATGAGTCCATTAGACTTCTCCGTCGAAGAGTTAGACAAACTCTTAGACCTTGCAAATGATATCGAGAAGTTTCCTGGCAAGTATGCCCATGCATGTGATGGCAAAAAGCTTGCAACATGTTTTTATGAGCCAAGTACACGAACAAGACTTAGTTTTGAAGCTGCCATGTTAAATCTTGGTGGTTCTGTTTTAGGTTTTTCCGATGCGAGTTGTTCTTCCGCATCCAAAGGTGAAAGTGTTTCTGATACGATCCGGATTATTTCCTGTTACGCAGATATCTGTGCTATGCGTCATCCAAAGGAAGGTGCACCTCTTGTAGCCTCCCAAAAATCCCGAATTCCAGTAATTAATGCCGGCGACGGTGGTCATCAGCATCCTACCCAGACATTGACGGACTTATTGACGATCCGGTCTTTAAAGGGCAGACTGTCCAACATGACGATTGGTCTCTGTGGCGACTTAAAATTCGGACGGACCGTACATTCACTGATCAATGCCCTCATCCGTTACCCGGGGATCAGATTCGTACTCATCTCACCGGAAGAGTTAAAGATTCCAAGCTATATCCGCGAAGATGTATTGAGAGCCAACAATATTCCATTTGAAGAGGTGGAACGCTTAGAAGATGCAATGCCGGATCTTGATATTTTATATATGACACGTGTACAGAAGGAACGTTTCTTCAACGAAGAAGACTACGTACGTTTGAAGAATTTCTATATTCTGACCAAAGCTAAAATGGATCTTGCAAAAGACGATATGTTAGTGCTTCACCCACTCCCTCGTGTCAATGAGATCTCTGTCGAAGTGGATGATGATCCAAGAGCTGCCTACTTCCGTCAGGCACAGTACGGCGTCTATGTAAGAATGGCGCTGATTCTGACACTACTTGAAATCGATACTGCGAAGCTTTAAATCCACTGATGCAGACTCTGAATCAGTTTTTATGGATTTTGAATATTAAGATTTTTCGTGACGTCCGTCACAGATAGGAGTACACATGTTAAATATTAGTGGTATTCAGGAAGGTTTCGTCTTAGACCATATCCAGGCAGGAATGAGCCTTCAGATTTATCATGATCTGAAATTAGACCAGTTAGACTGCACCGTTGCCATCATTAAGAATGCAAAAAGCAATAAGATGGGTAAAAAGGACATTTTAAAAGTGGAATGCCCGGTTGAGGCATTAGACTTAGATATTCTCGGATTTATTGACCACAACATCACGGTCAATGTCATCAAGGATTCCAAGATCGTAGAGAAAAAGGAGCTTCACATGCCAAAACAGGTAAAGAATGTCATCCGTTGCAAAAACCCACGATGCATCACTTCCATCGAGCAGGAACTCGACCAGATCTTCCTTCTCACCGATGAGGCAAAGGAAGTTTACCGCTGCAAATACTGTGAAGAAAAATATACCAATCCAAATAGACGTTAAATTTAATTCAAACCATTCATATCAAGAATGATAAGTAAGAGAGACTTCTTTGCTGATTAAATAATCTACAAAGAAGTCTCTTTTAACATTCATAATACTACAGATTTTCTATAGCCTTTATAATACCATTATATTTCCACAAATTAGAATCTGGATATATTGGATATAACAAATCTATATCCAATGCTACATTATTACTTTTTAAACTTTTTAAATCTAAGGATAAAACCAAAACTGCATGCAAAACAAATTGCAAAAATCCACATACATTGATTATCATCCCCTGTTTTTGGAGACTGCACTTCTACACTGTTATCCACAATTATTTCGTCAGTCTTAGTATCAGTTAGAGTTTCTGTATTTGTAACTTGATTATTTGCGCTATCCGCAGCCTGATTATTTACAATAGTAACATCACCAGTATTCTTTTTATCATTTTTGTTTGCCGTATTTTGCTGAATATTAATACTCGTAGTTGCCACACCATCAGTAAAATTAATCTTAACGACATGTGTTCCAACCGCTAATTGATCCATATATTCTTTTGTAAATGTTACGATTGTAGAACCTCTTTTTAATGTGTAATTGCTACTGTCTAATAACATACCATCTACTTCTATGCTTACAAATTTATCAAGTTCCCCACTTGCACGAAGTACATACGTTCCATCTTCATTAATTTTATGTGTCCCATTAGCGCCTTCTGTTATCGAATAATTATTTGGCTCACTTGGCAAATTTGGTTGTTCCTGCTTCGGTACAACCGTTACTACACACTGTGCGGTGCAGCTTCCTACTGTTGCTGTGATCGTTGCTGTTCCCTCTTTTAATGCTGAAACCGTTCCTCCTGATACTGTTGCCACTTCTTCATTGTCACTTGTCCATGTTACGGTCTTATCATCCGTTGTATCTTCCGGCGCATAGGTAACTGATAACGTATCCGTACTTCCCTGCTTTAGATTTAGTGTCGCCTTGTCTAAGCTGATTGCTGTCAATGGCTTTTTCACTGGCTCTGTAGTTTCTTTTTCGACTGTTACTACACACTGCGCGGTGCAGCTTCCTACTGTTGCTGTGA
>ERZ1026856.257-NODE-257-length-36715-cov-18.579078_pt1 | contig 36715 bp, 29 predicted proteins | sample MGYA00380158_ERZ1026856 | MGnify/ENA primary metagenome ERZ1026856 (study PRJEB33269, sample SAMEA4719794) | human gut metagenome | biome: human-associated habitat; feature: organic feature; material: feces | place: Cameroon | collected 2013-10 ...
ATCTCACAGAGTAACGGCAAGTGGGTATTTTGCAAGCATAAAGAAAGAGATACATATGAAGTGCCGGGAGGGCATAGAGAAGCTGGGGAGGATATTTTTGAAACAGCTAAAAGGGAGTTGCAGGAAGAGACTGGAGCTATCAAATTTGAGATAAAACCAATATGCGTATATTCGGTGACAGGTAAGACCAGAGTAAATGATACCGGTGAGGAAACATTTGGACTGCTTTGTTTTGCAGAGATAACTGAATTTGCGAAAGAATTACATAGCGAAATGGAGAAGGTTGTTTTTATGGACGAGTTGCCTGAGAACTGGACATATCCGTTGATACAGCCGAAATTGATAGAAAAGTATTTGCAGGTGAAATAATCTTAGAACTTAAAGGATATCCAACATTTTTTACAGACAGAATTCGGTTTTTAAGTAAAGTATTGCTCACGATGTAAACAAGGACAGATAAAACTTTAGGTTCCGAAGTGGTGTTAAATTTATGTGTGAATTTGTTACAAACAGAGTATGCCACATGTATAATGATTTCAAAGAAGTTTCCTGTATAATAAAAAATGTGGATGTTGAAAATTGAAAATACCTCAGAGTACAATGAGACTACTAGCAGGCTGGTTAGTAAAAATCTTATTGAACAGAGAGGTATCTGCAATGAAGTCTAACACACAGAATGCAAAAAATGAAGCTATTGTAGAAAAAAATGGTCCTCCTAAAATTCATTTTAGGAGGATTGAAATTCAAGAAAAACTCTTGCTATTATTCGCAAAGAAGAATAAAATTAAAATTAACGTATTGTGTCAGTTTCTATGGAGGATAATGATGAACTTATTAACCACCGCTCAGGTTGCAAAAGAATGGGGAATTTCTCAAAGGCGTGTTGATATTTTATGCAAAGAGGGGAGGGTTGAGGGAGCAATTATGATGGGAAACCGATGGTTTATTCCAAATGATTCGCTTAAGCCGGAAGATAAGAGACGAGCTAAAATTATTACAGATTGTGGAGGAAACCCTCATGGCTAAAAAAACTAAAGAACAAATCAGTTTCAATATGAAACGGGTTAAAAATAAAGATTCGGATATAGAACTGATACTTCGAAAAGAATTATGGAGCAGAGGTCTCAGATACCGAAAGAATGTTACCGGAATAATTGGGAAGCCGGATATTGTTTTCAAATCAAAGAAGGTGGCAGTTTTTTGCGACAGTGAATTTTGGCATGGTTATGACTGGGATAATCGAAAAGGGGATTTTAAATCAAATAAAGATTTTTGGATTCCCAAGATAGAAAGAAATATTGAAAGGGATAAAGAAGTAAACAAAGCACTAGAAGATGAAGGCTGGAGGGTTCTTCGCTTCTGGGGCAGAGACATAAAGAAGCACTGTAAAGAATGTGCCGATGCGATACAAGAAGCGTTGGAGGAGACCAATGACTAATTTTGAAAACGGAGCTTTTCAGCCGTGTAAGGAATGGATTGCCGAACAAATTGATTCCGGGCAGACATGGGAAGGTGTGAAGGCTTATGGTGAGGATGAAGCAAATTTAAATATGTTAAAAGATGACGAACTTTTTCCGCTAGAGATGACACCTGAAATGTGGACTGAGTTTGTTGAATACTACAGAGATATAGTTAAATCAGTGCAAATAGTGGATAACAAAGACGTTGTAGCTATTGATAAGGGAGGATTAAGCAATACATTCGGAATCCCGTCCGGGTATTCTTCTACTTGGGAAAGGTATAAGAACTTTCTTGGAAGTAGAATGAGCCCAGACTCTATTGCTAATTTGCAAAAGAGCTGTCTGTGGATACTAAATCATCTGATTACGGATACAAGGATTTCAGGTGAGGTTAAAGGTTTGGTAACCGGTAGCGTTCAATCAGGGAAAACCGCCAACATGGAAGGCTTAATCAGTATGGCAGCTGATTATGACTGGAACTTCTTTATTATTTTGTCAGGTACAATTGATAACTTAAGAAAGCAAACGAGAGATCGATTTAAAGGAGATTTATGCAATAGTGAAGGTGTATTCTGGAGAGTGCTGGATTTTACGGCTGAGGATAAAAAATTCACGGCTGATGAACTCAAGCTTAATTCATTGAGTGGAAGTAAGAACTTCTCAAATAGATATCTAACTGTTTGCTTAAAGAATAGAAAAAGATTGGAAAAGCTGATCGGCTGGTTATACAGCGATCCGACTCGAACTAATAAATTAAGAATCGTTGTTATTGATGATGAGGCTGATCAGGCGAGCATTAACACAGCGGATATTACACCGGATGAAGAACAGGAGCGTTGCGCTATTAACCAAATGATTGTGAATCTTGTTAATGGTAAGAAAAGCGATGGCTCAACACCTGAAGTGAAATTCCAATCCATGAATTATATTGCATATACAGCTACGCCATATGCAAATGTATTGAACGAAGCACCGGGAGAATCCCTATACCCTAAAGATTTTATATGCACACTTCCTGAAGCACATGAATATTTTGGCGCAAAGGTAATATTTGGAAATGATGAAGAAGGTGCTCCGGGATTTCCGATAATCAGAAATATCCCCGGCACTGAAGAAAGTGAACTTAAAAAATTACATAAAGGTGAGTCGTTTAGATTACCCAATAGCTTTCAAAAATCATTAGCATGGTTTTTGTGTGCTTCTGCAGTGCAGAGAATTCGTGGATACAAGAAGCCGTTAAGTATGTTAATTCATACAGCGGCAGTACAGAATTATCATTTTGCAGTGTATGAAAGAGTTCAGTATTGGTTAAATTATGATGAAAATATATTGGCATTGTGTCGTCAGGTGTATGAAGAAGAAATATATAGTGTCACATTAGACGATCTTCTATCGGCAAATCCGGAGTATGGATTTGCCAATCAAGTTGTAACATCTTACCCTTCGTTCGATGAGATAGAAGGAGAGATTAGAGAACTGTTAAATGATGTTAGAAACATAGAACTGGGAGATAATAAATCTCTTGAATATGGAAACGGAGTTCATCTTTGCGTGGACAACTGCCGTGCAAATAAAGAAGCTGAAGAAGGAACTTTTCTGAGGATAGTATATCCGAACGACGAGCAACTTGACAAATTAGCAAAAGCACCGGTTTTCATAGTTATAGGTGGGAACACCTTGTCTCGCGGATTGACCATAGAAGGGCTTGTTTGTACATATTTTGCAAGAACATCAAATTTGGCAGATACCCTTATGCAGATGGCCAGATGGTTCGGGTACAGAAAAGGATACGAACTGCTGCAGCGAATCTGGATGACGACAGCAGTTGTGGAGAGATTTGAGGCTCTTACAAAAGTTGATATGGATCTGAAACGGGAAGTTGAAAGATTCATGAAACAAGGAGTTTCTCCTGAGAAATTTGGCCCGAGAATTAGAAACATTCCTGAAATTGCGAAGTTTCGGATTACCTCAAAAAGAAAAAGTCAGTCCGCCGAATATGATGATTTTGATTTTTGCGGAGATAGTTACGAAACGACAGATTTCGAGAATGGCTTGATGTTACAAAACAACATTAAGGTAGCAGAGGATTTCATTGAAAAAATTGATAAAAACACTTCGATTAGACGTAGCAGTGTTGTAGGCGCATGGGTATGGGATAACATTCCGTATAAACAGATAAAGGAAATGTTTCTTGGTAAGTATGTTGTTTCCAAGTATTCTTCGCTATGTAATAATCTGCCATATTTCGGGCAGTGGATGGATGAAATGAACAAAGCCGGGAAACTGATTAATTGGAATGTTGCTGTTGTTGACGGTGATAATAAAGAGTGCCCGTGGAAAGTTTCAGGAGAATATCAAGCCGGTTTGGTAGAGCGTTCAAGAAAGAGGGATAAAAAAGAACGTGATCCGAATTGGATTGATATCGGATCTTTACGTTCGGGACTGGATGCGTTATGTGATGTAGATGAAGTAAATCTGACGGAGGAACAACGGATCCACTTTAAATCAGTTTGCAAGACCAGGAAAGATATTATATCTGAACGTTGTAATTTCGGATTAGAGGATAAACCTCTTCTGCTAATTTATAGGATAAAGAAGGATGGAGGAGTACCGCAAAAACGTTCCGAACACTTGAGAGAAAAGATGGATGCTCAAAGAGACATCATCGGAATAAGTATTATTGTTCCCGGTGAAAGTATTGGTGAAAGTCATGCAAAGACGCTAAGAATAAGGATGTGATTGAGAAATGCTTGATAGTCATATTTTAGGAATGGATTATGGAAGTTCATATGGCAGTGGATCATTGAAGGCTCTTCAAAATGATAATTTGCCTGAGATAGATTTACTTGTTCGTGAAGCTATTCAGAATAGCTCTGATGCATCGCTTAGGGAATCGGGAGATTCTTTTGGCGTGAGTTTTAATTACAAGACGTTTTCGCCAAAACAGTTTAATGATCTGCTAAGTGATGTGAAGGACATTCTTAATGAACGCTATCCTGAATCGGAAGCAGACTATCTTGAAATTAGAGATTATAAGACCTCTGGTTTAACGGGAAGTGTCAGACGTGCTGAGGTAGCTCAATTTCCGGATGACCACGGAAACTATTTCAAACTTGTTTTTGATACGGGTAAAGAGCAAACAAATAGTGATGATGGTATGGCCGGAGGGAGCTGGGGATATGGAAAAAGTGTATACTTCAGATTTGGAATAGGTTTGGTGTTGTTCTACAGTCAGATTAAAACTGATGGTGGATATGAATCAAGATTGATTGGTGCTCTGGTGGAACATGAAAATTCTGAGAATGCAATTCTGTCCGGAGTTCGTGAAGATGCAATTGGAAGAGCTTGGTGGGGACGCCGGGATGCAGAAGATCCAACAGAATTATTGCCGATTACCGATATCGCTGAAATCAAGGAAATTTTGAACGTATTTGGTGTTGAGCCTTTTGGGTTAACTGAAACGGGAACATCAATTATTATTCCATATATAGACAAGGAAAAACTAATGGATGGGATTTTTCCGGAGCATTGCGGAATAAGTGAAGATGTAATTTCCATGTGTTCATTTAAAGATGATATTGTTGAATACACAAAACTTGCTATACAGAAATGGTATGCGCCTAAAATATTCAATAAGAATCTGGCAAAATATTCAAATCAGAAGTGGCTTGCTGTGCGAGTGAACGGAGTTGGAATTAAGAATACAGATATGCGACCTCTGTTTCAGCTTGTTCAAGAACTCTATACATCGGCTTTAAGTGCGAACAAATTTGGAAAACAAGATTACAATTCGGAATTGTTTAGAGGAATTAAATCAGTCCCTGTACCATCGAAAAAAGTTCAGGGAGATAGAGCCGGATTCGTTTCTACAGTTATTGTCACCAATAAAGATCTGGGAAGTACAGGTGCGATTATTCCCCCACAGGCATACTTACGATTATTTGGGGCACTTACCCAAAATGATCCTATAGTAATGTACGCAAGAGCTGCCGGAATGGTTCTGGATTATAAGATAGAAGGTAGATGGACCAAGGGATTAATTAAACCTGAAGGTGAGGATGAAATGTTAATTTCGTTCTTTGTTCCCGATTGTGGTTTAAAGCTGAAAGAAGATAAAGTTCTTGGTAAATATAGTGGAATGTCGTTGGGAAACTATCTAAGAAAATGCGAAAAATCAGATCATATGGCGTGGACCGACCCTTCTTCTTTAACAGTTGTTACGAATGTTGCTTCACAGACAACAGCAAAAATAAATGATTGTTATAGGGAAAAATCATCCGCTGAATCAGAAGGAACTGCAAGTAAGCTTTCAGGAAAACTTGGGCGCAGATTGCTTCCGACATTGTCTTTTGGAAAAAAGAAAGGTGGTTTCGGAGGTTCAGGAGGAGCGGGTGGTTCCGGAGGAACAATTAATAATTTTGACTGCATTTTAAGACAATCAATTATCAGTGCGGATTCTGTGACAATAGAATTTGAGCTGAGATTTAAGAATATTAGAAAAGAAGCGTTTATAGGAGTGTTTGTTGAATCAGAAGTAGGATTGATGGATGCGCATTCCTGGAAAGCAGGAATAGGTACGGTATTCCCAATAGAGATTCCAATAATAGCAAATTGCTCGGTGCTGGCACTTAATTCAAATCAAATGCTTATGTTTGATAGCAGTTGCACAAAAGAGAATCGCTATATTGAAAATGATTTTTCGACGATAGAAGTAGTCTACACGGAGGATGGAGATGCATTAGGATTCAAGGTGACAAATACAGTTACCAATGCTGTTGTAAAAGGAACGCTGACATTGAAATCTCGTAATAAAAAGTACTGTTGTACGATAAAAGAAGCAAAGGAGCCGGTGGTTTAAATGGAGAATTTGTATTTTTATCCTACATTAACTGAAGAATTGCGTGAAAGAGCAGGTTTCACAATTTCCGCTTTTGGCTTTTCATACTTTTATGATGATGAATACAGAGATTTGATGCAAAAGGGAAAAAATACTGTTAAGCTGGAAGATTCATGGGAGTCATGGAAGATTGAAACTGATGGGTTACATTTAAAACGCGAGATTACCATTGAGTACCCGGAAGTTTTGTACGGAGAAGAAGGCCTTGCTTGCAAGGATGCTGTTATAGGTACATGTATCATTTGGACAAATAAAACGTTAACACAAATGGGAACGATTTTGCCTGTTTCGGAATTCAATTCCGGAGCAATTCGACATATCGTTTTTGAGCATGACTTTAAGCCCGGAGAAATCCAAGGGGATCTTGAGCTTGAGACTGTCCTATATATAAAGAGACCTGCAGAAGTAGTTTTACCTAATGAAGAGCGATTAATGAATGATTCAGGAGTAAATGTCGGTGTCTTGGATGTTTGTAGGCTTGATTTTGGAAGCATTTATATGGACTTTCCTATTCAGGAAGTCAACTCAAAACAGCAACCGTTGTGGTGGTTGGAAATTGGTGATTGGGCAGATCCTCGGCAAGATTTGTTTAACGAAGATAACTTGTGCCTATATCTGAATTCTGCTTATGATTGTTGCCCGAAGGTAGGGGACGTTATTAAGAATATGGATGTGTTGATAGAAATTATTACAACCGCTTATACGATGATTTTTCAAAAAATCATCGAAATGGAGTGCTTATCACAGACGGTTAATGATGTTGATTTGGAACCGGGAAGCATAAGTAAGATAATGCTTTATTTCTGGAGCGGATGTGATACTCCTATTGATACTTCTTCAGTGGAGAGGATGCATAAAACAATATGGCCGAATGTTGCTGCTATGATAAACGGAGGTGACGAGGTATGATCTCCATGAAAAAGATGACTAAGGCTCAGGCAAAAGAATTTGTGGATTCGGTAGATAATTTGTCGGATGCTGCTTTTGCGGACTTAACAGCTCAATGGCATTCTCATTCAATTAAGATAGAGAATCCTGACTGTGAAGAACTAAGGAAGAGAGTCCTTGATGCATATGAGGAGGCTGCTGCAACTAATGATGGATATCAGATTGATCTTGATGTTGGACTATGTTTGTTCGAAATGTTAAGTCTGAAAAAGGGATTTACATTAGTTATGGCCAATGATGATGATATTTGGAGATACCTATCATGCAAGATTTTTCCGGATATTACATATGAAAGATATCCAAAACCGGCAAAAAATGATATTCGTTTAAATAAAAAGCGGTTCTATCTTCATACAAGAAGAATTTGGTTAAAAACATTATGGTGGTATGTTTTCCTTTCGTGGCAAGGGGATACAAAAAAGACGAGAGCAGTATTAAAAGATTTTGGAACTGATACAATAAGTGATTTCATCGAAAGAACGGGGCAGGGATACAGGGTGTTACTATATCGGCAGTTGATGAAATCCTATGCAAACGTAGAGAACAAGTCTTCAGATTTGTTTAATGTTATTCAGAAGCAAAATCTGGTCAATTGCAGAACTGTTGAACCAGGGCTTGTGGAAGGCGCAGAGCAAGGATATGTAGATTCATTGTTCAAACAATTATCGGTAGGTGAAGATCATGTTGATTGATGAAATATTGGCCAATTGGGCCGGAATGCCAAGTGCAAATGCAATGAGTATATCTAGTTTAAGTAATGCCGGATATATTTCATGGACAATTAAAACTGCTGCGGGGTATGGAGTTGCGATTCCGGTAGATTGCGATGAAGAGATCTCTGAATATTTTGCCGGAGCACATTATTTTACAGGTGATATTCTCTTAGATGATTCGAACAAAGAGCATGTACTGATGTTGATGACGCAAAAGGAAGAGATTAAAGAGCAGTTTGCAGCTTTGTGTGCAGAACTTTTGGCACCGGGAGAAAACGGCGAGTTGAGAAAGGAACTGTCTCAGTCGCCTGTAACATGGTGGATGGCGTGGAAGGAATTGCTTGGTAACAAAAATGTTGATCTGCGGGTTTATGATGCTTTGGGTGAGCTGTGGACATTGAAGTATCTGGCAAAACATGGTGAGCACGCAGAATGGAACGGTCCTGATGGCGCGACTTATGATATCGATTGCGAGACTTATTACGCCGAAGTAAAATCTACAACTGCTCGAAATAAGAGGCAGATTACGTTAAGCAATTTATTTCAGATGGATCCTCCGGAAGGGAAAAAACTATTTCTGATATTGTGTCAGTTTGAGTCATCTTTATCAGGAATCAGTATTAATAATTTGGTCGATCAACTTGAAAGCCTGGGATACAGTCGCGCTACACTTAATGATAAACTTGAAAGATTGGGTCTTGAAAAAGGAATGTCTGCACGTAAAAGGTGTTATGTATTGCATGCAGCGACTAAGTATACGGTGAATGAATCGTTTCCGGTGATTAGGGAAACATCATTTGTCGGAGGAGTGCTTCCAAATGGCGTTATGGGTATTACATATACGGTTACACTGGATGGCATTTCCGGAGAAAATATATTGATGGATGGAGAATGATATATTTTATGTATAGGACAATAGATTTATGTGCCGGTATAGGGGGCATGAGACGAGGATTTGAATTGACGGGAAGATGTAGGAATGTGTTATCAGCTGAGATAGATGAGCAGGCAGCCAGAACGTATGAACATCTTTTTGGGGATGATCCGAGAAATAACTTAATGAGTAAAAAATTCCGAGAAAAGCTGAGGGAGCATCCATATGATATTCTTTTGGCTGGTTTTCCGTGCCAGGCATTTAGTAGTGTAGGTCTTCAGATGGGATTTAAAGATAAAGAAAAAGGTAACGTCTTTTTTGGCATCGCAAGAATAATTGAAGAGAGTAGACCAAAAGCTATTTTCTTAGAAAATGTACAAAACTTAATGTCACATGATAGAGGTCAGACTATTGTTCGAATTCTTAAGACACTTGATGAACTTAATTATAAGATAATCGGTGCTGATTTTGACGAGACCGGTGAGCCGATATTTACGAGAAGTTCATTTGTTAGAAATACTATTAATTTTGGGCTTCCTCAGAATCGCCCTAGAGTATATATTATGGCTTTCAACAAGGAAATATACGGAGATGCTCTTGATTTGCTTGATGCAAATGATCTGATACCTATTGAGACAGATGAAGTTATATATGATGATGTAAATGCGCTGTTAGAACCTGAGGTTCCTGCTCACTATTATATGTCGGCTGGCTATTTACAAACATTAGTTAAACATAGAATTCGAGAACATGAAAAAGGAAATGGATTTGGTTACTGTGTTGTAAATGATCCTAATTGCCCCCATCAGTTTGCAAATACTATAATGGCAACTGGAGGATCAGGAAAGGAGAGAAATCTAATTTATCAACCAGTTCCGGAATACTATAATATGACAATTCGAGGCAAAAGAACGCCTATTAACGATCAAGGAATACGTGTGATGACTCCAACTGAGTGGGGACGATTGCAGGGATTTATTGGATATGGATTTCTTGATATGAATGGGGAAGATCATTTTGAATTTCCAGAAGGAATGAGCGACGGACAGAAATACAAACAGTTTGGTAATTCGGTTTCTATTCCGGTAATTAAGGCAATGGCTGATTTTATGATGGACAAATTAGATGAATTAACATCTGAACCAATTCCATTAATAAGTCGTATGGTTGAGAAAAAGAGGACCATAACAAGACGAGATGTGATGGAATTGCTTTGTGTTGATGAAACCAGAGCCTCATATTTGCTGCATAAAGCTGTTTCAAAAGGTGTTTTATGTAAGGTAGGAAGCAGAAGAGATGCAGTGTATCGTTAAAAAATGAGAAAGGAAAGCAAGCGGATCGTTGGCTTAAAAGGTGGGTATTATGGTTGAAAAACATACAGTTCCTATGCAATTTCATCCAAGAGCATTTTCTGCTTTTGGATCTGATCTAGTAACAAATGATTATGTTGCGATAAATGAGTTAATAAAAAATGCATATGACGCATATGCGTATAAAGTCAAGTTGAAGATATGTGAGAATTCAGAAGGGCAGCATAGTATTGAAATAATAGATGATGGGCTGGGAATGACGCAAAAGATCATTGAAGAGGCATGGGCGGTTATTGCAACACCATATAAAAAAAAGAATCCTGTCGTAGAACGCGATGGGAAAGTGAGAGTGGTTTCTGGAAATAAGGGATTGGGAAGACTGTCATCGGCACGCTTGGGGAATGCATTAGAGATACTTACAAAGAACCAAAATGATGAGTGTATTACGGTTGAAATAAACTGGCGAGCTTTAGTGGAAAGTACGGATATTTCAGCATGTGGTGTTGTTATTGGAAGTGGTAATGAGAATTATTTATTAGAAAAACTAAAAAATGAATTACATTCATCGAGTAAGACTGGGACAATTTTAAGGATTACGGACTTGAATACTACTTGGGAGGTAAATAAGGTTTCAGCTTTAGAACAATCACTGGCCAGACTAATATCACCTTTTGATGATGTATCTGATTTTAGTATTTTTCTTGGACAAAATGAAAACGCTCCAGTTCAGATTGAAGCTAATGAATTTATTAAAACACCAACATATTATATTAGCGGAACTATCGATGAGTATGGAAACACAAGTTGGAACTATTCTTATAATTTGGATAAAAAAAAGTGTGAAAACGGGTATATAAGCTGGGAGGAAGCATATGGGGGGTTTAGCCATCAGAAGATAGTGACACAGTATAATGTTGAAAATATTCCCCAATATGCTTGTGGCCCTTTTTCATTTGAATTTAGAGCATGGGATTTGGACTCAGAAAGTATAGGAGGCATAAGTGATCAATTTAGTATAAAGAAAAACGAAATAAGAAAAACAATATCTACATATAAGGGAATTTCAATTTACCGAGATAATGTTCTGGTGTTGCCTAAATCTGATGCTGCAAAAGACTGGTTAGGGGTAGACTTGCGAAGAGTAAGCAATATTGGACGAAGATTGAGTACAAATCAAATTATTGGAAAAGTATCAATTACCGAGGCAGATAATCCGGGATTAAAAGATACTACAGATAGAGAAAAATTAGTGGATACCACAGAATACAAACAATTTTGTTATATTCTTGAAACTTTGATTATCCAGTTAGAAAATCTCAGAAATCGAGATCGTGTATTTGCTAAGAGGCCAGGAAAACTAGTTGATTTGATTGCACCGATTGATCCTGTTGGCTTGGAATCAAGGGTGGAGGAATTGGTAAAAAATGGACAAAGTGATGAGGTGGTTGAGGCTGTACATGAATATAGTGCAAATGCAGAAAAGAGCATAGGAGAACTTAAAGAACGTATGGAGTACTATGCGCAAACAGCATCGCTTGGATCAGTTGCATTTGTAATAATGCATGAAATAAGAACTGGGATGATGGTTATTATGCGATTTATAAAGTGGTGCAAAAAGAATATAACGGATATCTCACCACAAGGAAAAGAGTATTGTGCAGATGCTGAACAAGCGCATATACGCTTAAAGGAAGTTGCTGATAGTTTTGCACCACTTTACAAAAAAAATTATCTAAAAGAGGATGCTATCGTAAAGTTGGATGAGATTATTTATTCCAGTATAAAGCTGATATCAGCCAAAAAAGAAGCGGCAGATGTTGAGTTTAAATATCAGGGATACGAGAATGCATATATAAAAATGCAGAGTGGAGAAGCACAAACAGTAATTCTTAATTTATTAGATAATTCATGTTATTGGTTGGGACGTATAAAAGATAAAAAGACAATACAAATATGTGTTGAAGAAAAAAAGGATAAGATACTTGTTAATGTTAGTGATAATGGACCAGGAATAGCTAGCGAAGATGTTGAAAAGATTTTCATACCTGGAACTACGGGTAAACCGCATGGAATAGGTATGGGACTTGTTATAGTTACAGAACTTTTAGATCGCCATGATTGCAAAATTGAAGCATGCATTCCTGGAGATATTGGAGGTGCGACATTTATTTTTGAATTACCTAAAGGAGAGAAATAGGAGTAATGAAGGTACTAGCAATTGATGATATGGAGATGGACACAAAGGGGATAAAAGAATATTGCAAAGAAAACAATTGGAACTTTCAATACAATTCTTTTAAAGATGATTATATTCAAGATTTAATGAAATATGACGCAGATGTAATAGTTCTTGATTGGTTTGAAGATGTATCTGAGGATAATGATATTGGAAATTCGATTCTTGCAGGATTTTGGGAAAATGGATATAGACCGATTATTGTTTTTTCTGCACATGCTGATGCAATAACATTGGCAGAGGAAATGCAAAAGAGCAATTTGGTAAAAATGTATGTTAAGGATGAAAGTGGAGAAGAACAACTACTGACATACTTGAAAGAAAATGAATTATACTTCAAGGCATTATCCGAATTCAGAAAGGATGTTGGAAGGGTTATATTGAATTCTTTTAATGCAATTGAACCCTTAAAATCATTAGGGGATGGCTTTGTTGGGAATGAAATATTAAAGTACATTCTAGCAAAACGAATGGTGAGTGCATTTAATGTTGAGAATAATAAAATAGATATGCCGTCATGGGGAATGTATATTTATCCTCCCGTTTCAAGTATGCTTACAACGGGGGATGTCCTACGCAAGGCTGGAGACAACATTAATTTAGAGGACGCAAATAATTACAAAGTAGTTATTTCGCAAGCATGTGATATTGCATATAAGAAAACCAAGAAAGTACTATGCCTAAATTGTTATTCGATGAAATCCGGTATTATAAATGCTTTAAACACGGAAATAAAGAACAGTTTGGACTTAGTGCAAGATATGTCAGAAGAAGAACGAAAAAGCGCAAGGAAATTGATTGTACAGCACAAACTGAGCTATGCTATGAACGCTGGTTTTTATCAAAAATGGGCATTATTACCTGCACTAAAAGGTGTTTGCCCAGATATGTCAGTTGACTTGAAGAATGTTGAGCCAATAGATCCTGATAAAATCTCGATTAATTTTGAAGAGTTGAAAGAGCAAGAATACTATAGAGTGACATCATTAGATCCTCAGTATGTCACACAGTTGGTATGGGGATACATGCAAAATGCATGTAGACCTGGAGCAACAGATAGAGATGTCGAAGAATGGGCAAAAAGGGTATTAAAATAGTAAGAGTGTTATTTTGCAACATGGTGTAGATAAGGAGATAAAATGGATTTAAGAAACGATTTTTACAGGTTTATAAATGAATATCAGTCGGAGCTCCTGGCTGCACGTGAAAGTGAAGATTACAAACGGCCTTTCGGGGCTCTGGTAAGACATGATATAACAGAGAAAATACAAAACCATGTAGATACCAATGTATATAAAGTAAAAGGTAGCGTTGGGGCTGGGAGATGGACAGATGTGCCGTGGATTGCGGTTTTTGACAAACGTATTACAATATCGGCTCAAAGAGGTGTGTATATTGTTTATCTTCTCAACAAAAATACGAAAGAATTGTTTCTAACACTAAATCAAGGTGCAACAGATGTAGCACAAGGTGGAGATGGATCGGGGAAGCTTGCCTTTACCGGAATAGCTACTGCAAGCAATGGAAAGACTGCTGAGAATCTTCAATCAAGAGCAAATAGTATTAGAAGTAAAATAGGTCAATTTGCCGGATTGAAAGGTGACCCTATTGATACGGGGTCAAAGGCTTATGATGCAGGATGCATATATTATGTAAAATACACGCTTGATTCATTACCGGAAGATGAAAAACTGTATTCGGATTTGCAGAGATTTATTGAAGCATATCAGGCGTACTATGATATAGTATTTACAGCATCAAATACCAGTGATCAGGTGAAAGAAGGAGAGGAAGATTTGAAGGCAGTGGAACAGATTGGAAAGATAGCTGCATTTATTAATGCAAAAGGATTTAAATATGATGATAATCTGCTAAAAAATTTCTTTCTCAGTTTAAAAACAAAACCGTTTATACTTTTAGCCGGCACAAGCGGAACCGGTAAAACAAGATTAGTTCGATTATTTGCGGAAGCAATAGGAGCATATGGAAGCGGTCGTTATAAACAGGTTGCTGTAAAACCGGATTGGTCGGATTCTACTGATCTTTTTGGACATGTGAATCTGGATAATAAGTTTGTTCCGGGAGCAGTTATAGAATTTATTAAAAAAGCTGCAGATGATCAGGAAAAACTACCATATATTTTATGTCTTGATGAAATGAATTTGGCGCGTGTTGAGTACTATTTCAGTGACTTCCTTTCTGTTATGGAGACGAGAGATTGGGATGAGGATGAAATAGTAACTGATAACTTGGTCTCTAAGATTTGCTATTCAGGAGACAAAGATGCTGAAAAAATTTATGCAGATTTAATGATACCGGAAAACCTGTATATTGTTGGAACGGTAAATATGGATGAAACAACGTTTCCGTTTAGTAAGAAGGTTTTAGATAGAGCAAATACAATAGAGTTCTCGTATGTTGATTTTAATCTTCCTGATGAGATTTCAGTGAAAAAAGCAGAAACGGTAGAAGTAAACAATGGCTTTTTACGTGCGGATTATTTAAATTTGAGAACGGATTGTACTGATCATTGGGAAACGGTTAAGAACATCAACGATAAGCTCTCTGAAATTAATGGTGTTTTAGAAAAGGGAGATGCTCATTTTGGATACAGAATGAGAGATGAGATTATTTTCTATATGTTGTACAACGAAGAACTTGGTTTATTATCGGAGAAGGAGGCATTTGATAATCAGATAATGCAGAAAGTCCTTCCCCGTATTCAAGGTAGTTCAGAGCTAACGGCGAATATCTTGCGAGACTTATTTAAGATTTGTGCAGGAAGCTTTACAGGTAAGAACGGTCAAACTGATGGATGCAAGATGGAAAACTATTTGTCCGAAAACGGTCCTGCCGATTATCCGAAGAGCGCTGAGAAAATATGTAAGATGTTTAGGAGATACGAAGACGATGATTTTACCTCTTTCTGGATCTAATCAAATAGTTGATGTGATAGCGTCAGACATACGTGTTATTATTAAGAAAAGAAAAACAACTTCTCTTTCTTCTGATGCACTTTTGCAGCAACCATCCAAAGTAGAAGTTTGGGGAAAAATAGAAAAGTTTAGTATCTGTGGTAGTGAATGTGGTGAAATAAATGGAAATTATGTTTTAGAAAAAACTGCACCTCTGTTTTTTGAACAGTCGGACTATATTGTGAGTGCACGTTCAATGAAGGGCATCCCATTACATTTCGAACATGCCGATAAGTATATTAGGGAGGCGATAACTCCGGAGGATGATGAAGAACTGGATCGTTTGAGTGGAGTTATTAATTTTGGTAACGAGGTTGGTTATTCCAATTTTATTTTCTTTGATGACCAGGGGAATCGGCTGTTGCTTGAACTTGAGGTTTTTCCTTCTAAACTCTCATACAAAGAGGATTATGAATTGATCCGAAATGATATAAATGAGATGGTTGAATCTGCTGCGATAGATTTTATCAACTCTACATACTCTTTGGGGACGATCAGCTCGACAAGAAATGATGTACCTGTAATTTTCTTTACGCTTATTAGCCAGCTATTTGATAAGTATTATAAAGCTGCAAAAGTTATAATGCAGAAGCCAAATCATAAGTTGATTAAAGAACATACAGTAGTTACGAATCACAAGCTAAAACATACGGATAATAAAACGGTGCTTTGGCTGTCGAAGCATTCGGAACAATTGAAGCGTGTAAATGGAAAGACTTTGATTAATGGTGCGCTTGGTGTTTGTAAGAAAGTTACTTATGATACGATTGAAAATCAGTTGGTGAAGTTTATGCTTACAACAACCGTCAAACATTTACTTAAGTTTAAGCGAATGTACTTATCGAGTTTCAAGGATCCTGAAAAAACAGCAGATCCTGAAGTAATTGTCAGGATTGATGGTATGGTTTCCAAGATTGATGGGCAGTTGAAAAATCCGGTTTTTTCTGAAGTATCAAAGCTCAAGAGCCTTAATACGATGTCTTTGGTATTTCAAATGGCTCCTGGATATAGAGAATTGTATCGCTACTATCAGCTGATTCAGAGAGGGATTTCCTTTAGTGGTGAAGTATATAGTTTTTCGGTTAAAGAGACCTCGACACTATATGAATATTGGTGCTTTATCAAGCTTGTAAATATTATGAAGAAAAAGTATACACTTCTTGATGATAGCGAAGATATTATTAAAGCCAATAGAAAAGGCGTTACGGTTACCCTTTCAAAAAATCGTAGATCTGAAGTTCGTTTTCTTGATACAAACACAGGCGATACTTTTGAATTAATCTATAATCCGGGAGAGTATCCATCGGATACTGTAAAACAGGTTCCGGATAATGTTCTAAAACTATCAAAGCGTAGTGGACTTAACGGCAAGCCGGCATGTTTTCAGTATGTATTTGATGCAAAGTATAAAGTTGAAATGAATCCAGATGAACATTATCCTGATAAGGAGAAAAAGCCGGGACCGAAAGTGACTGATATCAATACAATGCATAGATATCGTGATGCTATTGTGGCTAAAGACGGAGATTTCAGTGAAAAGTTGATGTTCGGTGCATATGTTCTTTTTCCTTATCCAAACAGTGAGGAAGAGTATCGGTCCCATCATTTTTATAAGAGTATATTTTCCGTTAATATTGGTGGTGTTCCGTTTTTACCGGGGAAAACAAAAATAGCTGAAGAACTATTAACAAAGCTTGTTGGAGAATCGGATGCTAGTGTTTATGAGCGAACCATTCTTCCTAAAGGCATAGAAGAACGATTGGAGAAGGTCGATTGGACAAAAGAAGATGTGCTTGTTGGATCTTTAAGTTCTATGGAACAATGGAATGAATGCCTTGCTAAGAATTACTACTATGTTCCTGCGGATAGCCTCAGCGCGGGATATCATCAGGTTGAATTTATTGCGGTATATCAATCAAAGAAACTTTTTGGAGAAAATGCGGGCGTCCTATACTATGGAGAAGTGGAGGAGACGAGCCTTGTTACGAGGAAAGAGATTAATAAGCTAGGAGGTCGAACACATCCGAATGCAAAGTGTTATAGATTTGCAATAAAGGAATGGAAACAGCTTCAATCGAAAATTGAATTTGAAAAAGATTGGGTTTATAGGCCCAGATACAGCAATTCATTTTTGTTACATAATAGCAAATCAACATTTGAACTCTTTAATATTCGATCTGAAACGGATTATAGATTGGTTTATGAGTTGCGTAGAATCCAGGAGAATCTGCGAGTGCAAGACAATGCTAAGGAACTCTTTGTTAAGATCAATGATTCGGTATCCGTTTTCAATGATGAATCATATATTCGTGTCTATGATTCGAGTAAGGAGATGCTAAGAAAACCGACTATCGATTTTAGAAAATCTCCAAGTATAGTATTTGACGTCATTAGGCAGTGCATTATGAAATGACAGAAATATGGTTGTGGTAAGCGTGGCCATATTACATAAGATAACATACTATACAATAATCTAAAATAAAGTATATTTTAGAGAATAATGCAAGGCAATGGTGTGAAAGACATAAGATTGATATTGTTGAATAAAAGAAAGGAGCTGCTATGATACCCACAGAAGATATTATACCAATAGTGAAAAACACGATTGCTGCATCAATTAAATGTAACACCCATCGGGGATACATTGGTTGGAGTAGCTGTGATAATATTTGTATGGATATGCATGACTGCCTTGATATGTGTGCTGAGACTTTGGAAATGCGTGGCTATATGGTTGCACTTGAGGCGACTACATACATTTTGGTATCTGGCGTTAAGTTAGCATCTCATGCGGATAGTAGTTCGGGGATGCTTACAGATGTTATCATGTGTACATATGAACTGATAGATAAATGCACAAAAGAAATCGAAAAAAGGACAAACAAATGCGGGATCAAGCACTTGCATTAATTATAAAAGAGGCAAAAAAGAGTGTGTTTGATGGTTGGACTGACTGGCGTTATGACCTGCTGAAGAGTGGAGTTTGCCTGTGCGATGAAAAGAGTGCAAAGAAACTTGAAAAGGTTTTGGATACTTTGGTGGAAATTCCGCAGGAGGATTATTTCCTGGAATACACGAAAAAAGAAGATTTGATTGTAAGATATCTTTTACATAGACATTTATATGGCAAAAAGAATACGCAGAAGGAACTATATCAGAATATTTTGATAAATGAACTACGTATTATAGCTATAAAGGATGCTATGGAAGAGAAAAATTATGATGAAGCAGAGAAGCTTTGTTTAGAAAAGGCAAATGCGGAAAATACATGGCATTATCGTAGTGGTGATCCGGAAGATTGGAATAACATGCTATATGACATATATAAGACAGCAAACAACACGGAAAAGCAAATCGCACAGGCAAAAAAGTTGCTATTAATGGGAAATGAGAAGTTCTGGAATGTTTTGAAACAGATTTATAAAGAGTGCGGTGCATGGAATGAGAATTACGAGAGCTTATTGGATGAATTAAAGGATAGCAAGCGAACGGTTTGCTATCGCAGTGTTCTTATTTCTGAAAATGAAAAAAAGAGATTGCTTGAAGATGTAATGGAGAATCCATATGATTTATTTTATTATGGAAAATATTTGGTGAAGGAATATCCGGAGCAGGTATATGAGTTGTGTTATAAGGAAATGAGTGAGAGTTGTGCTCAGGCAAGGGATAGACGAGAATATAAGAAGATAACGAAGAATATTGCACAGCTTATAAAATGGAAGGGTAATGATACTGCTAAGTCTTTAATTGAGGAATTGAAGCAGAGATATCCAAGAAAACCAGCATTATTGGATGAATTGGAGAAGGTGGAGAAGAAATTGTAACTCAAAAAATGCTCCGTCAATTGTGTGAAAATCAATTAAATTCATTCATAGCATCCACATAATCCTGTAATCCGTTTTCACTCAATGCCAATTTGATATACAGAACTCCTATAATGAAGATGAGGAATGTCACAGAAAATGTCGTAGAAATGTCATAGAAAATGTCATAGAAATTTTGAAAAAAATCAAGTGACTAAAATCAGAATATTCTAAGAAAAAGCTTTCTAAAGAGAGACGTTTAAAGAGCTTTCTGAAAAACGAATATTCCAAAGTTAGTCTCAACGAAGTCTCACGAGATTTGAGACTGAGTGAGACTCTATGATATAGCAAAATGCGATAAAACCGGGATTTGCAGGTGAATTATAAAGTTGTAGTCTCAAGACAGTCTCTTTTTTGAAATCGTTTGTTGAGACTAATGATGCACTTGTGGTCGAAAGTAAAGAAAGCAATTGTGGGATGAAGTGTCTATATGAAACGGATGTGTTTTACAAAATCGGGAGTTGAAGGAGAAATTTATGCAATGAAAGAGAAAATATCTACCAACAAAATATTGGCTTCGACATCACTTGTGTTTGGTATACTCTCATTATTTTCATTTGTGCTTTACTTTTACAGCGCAAATCATGCACCGTATACCTATATTGATGTCATATTTTGGGGACCAGTATGCTCGTTTATTGGTATCGTGATTTCTATTATTACACGAAAGACTCGAAAAATACATCCTGTGCTATGGATATCAGGGATTATTAGTTGCATGCTTGGTTTTATTGTATGTATGTTTGTTTTTAGTATGTTGATAGTGCTAATGGCAGCTAAATAGGTATTGAATACAAGTAATGCTGAAAAAATAGCATACATATTCCTTTGAATTTATTAGAGAGTGAAGATTGGAGATTACTATTAGAAGCAACTGAAAAGACACAATACCCAGTAATCAAATCTGTATGGAATAGAATTAAATGAACATGAAGATGCAAAAACCCGTTGATCCGTCCCAAGCCGATAGAAAAGTATTTGCATACAGAAGGCATTATGATACACTAAAAAGCAGGAAATCATGCTTTCACGCGGAATAGCGAAAGGAGGTATCATCATGCAGTTTATTTGCTATCCGAAGTGTTCGACCTGCCAGAAGGCAAAGAAGTGGTTGGACGCAAATCATATAGAATATACCGAGCGTCATATCGTGGAGGAGCATCCGACATATGACGAACTAAAGGCGTGGTACGGCAGAAGCGGACTTCCGCTAAAGAGATTTTTCAATACAAGCGGTATGCTTTATAAGGAAATGCAGTTAAAGGACAAGCTCCCGCAGATGAGTGAGGAGGAACAGCTTACGCTTCTTGCAACCAACGGGATGCTGGTAAAGCGGCCATTGGCAGTAAGTGACGATTATGTGCTGGTAGGCTTTAAAGAAGCGGAATGGAACGGAATCAAAGGCACAGAAGTTTGAATGTTGAAAGGAGCCAAAACGCATGGAAACCTGGTATTATGAGGTAGTCTCCATTGATGGAGATTATGCGAATCTGAAGAGAACGGATATGGATACAGAGAATATAAAGTTAGTAGCCAGAGCCTTGCTGCCGGAGGATATTCGGGAAGGCAGTAAGCTAAAGTATGAGTGGATGCAGTATGAACTGATCGGGTAGAAGCGTCCGATCATGGAATAGAAGTCGCGAAAGGAGCAGGGCATAAGATGGTATATACGGTGACATTGAATCCGTCTCTGGATTACATCATAGGCGTAAATGACTTTAAGACCGGAGGGGTGAATCGTACCTCAGAGGAGCGGATCGTTCCCGGCGGAAAGGGGATAAATGTCTCGATCGTGCTGAAGAATCTTGGGATGCAGAGTGTGCCGCTGGGCTTCGTAGCCGGGTTTACCGGAGCAGAGATCACCGGTCGATTGGAAGCGGACTATGCACTTGCACCGCAGTTTGTTCCGGCAGAAGCCGGCATCTCACGCATCAACATCAAGCTTCGGTCTCTTGATGGGAAGCGGGTGCTTGAGGAAACCGAGATCAATGGCTCAGGGCCACAGATCAGCGAGGAAGAACTACAGCGGTTTTATCAGCAGCTTGACTGCCTGCAGAAGGGTGATGTGCTGGTGTTGGCGGGAAGTATTCCGGGCACCCTTCCGGCAACCGTTTATCGGGATATTATGAAGCGGCTGGAGAAGAAGCAGATCTCCATCGTGGTCGATGCAACCAGAGATCTGCTGCGAAATGTACTGGAGTTTCATCCATTTCTGATTAAGCCGAATCATATCGAGCTTGGAGAAATCTTCGATACCACGATCACAGAAAAGGCAGATGTGATCTGCTATGCGAAGAAGCTGCAGGCGATGGGAGCCGAAAATGTACTGGTATCCATGGCTGGGGATGGTGCTGTGCTTGTATCCGAAGAGGGCAAGGTCTATCAGGCAGAAGCACCGGAAGGAACCGTTGTAAATTCCGTCGGAGCGGGAGACTCCATGGTGGCAGGCTTTCTGTATGGGTATCTGACAACCGGTTCCTATGAAGAAGCGTTCCGCTACGGCATATGTACCGGCAGTGCCAGTGCATTTTCGGAAGCATTGGCGACGCGGGAAGAAGTGGAAGGACTGGTGAAACGATTAGGCACAGGTGAAGGTGATCGGGGCCGGAGACTGGCTTATGATATACGGAGACACACGGTATAGCGGTAGTGTCTATTGGCTGACGCAGGGGCTTTACAAATGGGCTCATGAGTGAGAGCATGATCTGGTTCTTTCTGCTGATCTGGCTTGTTGGAAGCAGGCGCACCGGAACCCGGCAGGATGAAGGCAGATACGATGAAGGCAAGTCACATTGAAAATGAATCACATACTACATACAAAATAAGATAGGAAAATAAGGAGTTTTATAATATGAATACACAGACGTTAGAAGATCGGTTTGAATTCCGGGATATCCGGCCGGAGGAGACAGCTCAGGCGATAAAGATCGAGCAGATCTGTTTTCCGCCGAATGAAGCCTGCTCGGAAGCATCGATGATCGAGCGTATCCGTACTGCACCGGATATGTTTCTGGCAGCAGTGGATAAAAAGACCGGGAAGCTGGCCGGTTTCTTCAATGGACTGGCGACGAACGAGGAAGTATTTCGGGATGCATTTTTCACGGATGCGAACCTGCATAACCCAAAGGGGATGACCGTCATGCTGCTGGGACTGGATGTGCTGCCGGAGTATCGGCGACAGGGGCTGGCAACAGAACTGGTACGGCGATACGGTCAGAGAGAAAAGGCAAAGGGGCGCAGCCTCTTACTATTGACCTGTCTGGAAGGAAAGGTAACGATGTACGAGAAGTTGGGCTTCTATAATAACGGTATCGCACATTCGACCTGGGGCGGCGAAGAGTGGTACGAGATGGGCTTTCGTTTATAATAGAAAAGAAGCAGAAAGGATGAACCGTAGGTATGAATAAGAAGCAGGCATGGAATCCATATTTACCACTTGATCAGTATATTCCGGATGGAGAACCGCATGTGTTTGGAGATCGGGTATATCTCTTCGGCTCACATGATGCAGAAGGCGGACATACCTTTTGTATGCTGGACTATGTCGTATATTCCGCACCCGTCGATGATCTGACGACATGGACAACCGGAGGGATATCCTATCGGGCAGCACAGGATCCGGCATATCCGAGACGCCGGTACATGTATGCACCGGATGTGGTTCGGGGAAATGATGGACGATACTATCTATATTACTGTATGGCAGGGGAGTATGGAGTTGGCGGCTATCAGGAACCGATCAGTGTAGCCGTATGTGATACCCCGGATGGCGAATATCAGTATCTGGGGCATGTACAGAACCCGGATGGCAGTCCGATGATGCGGTATGTCTGTTTTGATCCGGGTGTCATAAATGATGATGGTGTCATTCGGCTCTACTATGGAACACAGTACGGATATGAGGAGGAACCGGACTTCCAGACGAACCCTTGGTATATGCAGGAGGAAGTAGCGATGTTTGGCAGAAGCCGGGAGGAGATCCTGTCATATCCGGATAGTATCATGGGACCGGTAATGCTGGTACTGGAGGATGACATGCTGACGGTAAAGGAACAGCCGAAGCATATCATACCGTATCGGGTGAAGGGCACTACCTTTGAACAACATCCGTTTTTCGAGGCTGCCTCCATGCGAAAGATCCACGGAACCTACTACTTTATCTATTCCTCATGGCTGAATCATGAGCTTTGCTATGCAACCAGTGCCTATCCGGATCGGGATTTTACCTATGGAGGAACGATCATATCCAATGGTGATATCGGGTATCAGGGCAGAAAGCCGGAGGATATGCTGAACATGACCGGAACAACGCATGGCAGTCTGGAGTGCATCGGAGGCCAGTGGTATATCTTTTATCACAGACTTACGCATAAGTCCGACTATAGTCGTCAGGCGTGTGCGGAGAAGGTAGAACTCCGGCCGGATGGCAGTATCGTACAGGTAGAGGTGACGAGCTGCGGACTGAATCAGGGGCCACTTCGGGCGGAAGGCTCCTACCCGGCAGTGATTGCCTGCAATCTTACAAATGGACATATGCCGCATGGAAGTAACAGTGTATTCAAGGAAGCATTTCCGAATGTTACGAATCGCGGGAATGAGCGGTTCATCGGAGAGATCGAGGAAGGCACATTGATCGGCTATAAGTACTTTGACTGTCGGCAGGTCAGCCGGATCGGTGTGATTGCCCGGATCGAGGATGAAACGAATCAGGTGGTCTATGACGGGCCGCTCCGGGTTGATATCCGTACACAGGAGTTCTGGTTCCGGGATCATACGATCCGACGGCCGGGGATGCCGACGCGGGAACCGCAGTTGGAGATCCGCCTAAGCGAAACCGGGGATGCTGTCGCTACGATCCGGCTGGATGAAGCGGACAATCAGTGGCAGTGCTATTCGGCGGACGTGGATATCCCAGACGGGATACATCCGATCTATCTGGTTTACCATGGGGAGAAGCGGATACAGCTTCGGGAACTGGTATTTCGCATTTCTTAGCCAAAAAGTTGTTGACAAATGTCGGTTTATGACATAGTATCAAAGTGCAGTTTGAGACAACGAAGGAGTTGGGATAACAGGTTTACCAGCTCCTTTTTCAAGTTGAGGAGGAAAAAGATGAAAAAGAAAATGTTAGGTGTCCTATTGACAGCCGCCATGGTCGTTAGCATGATGGCAGGATGTGGTGCAGACGGAGGAAACGCATCATCCGGAAACGGCTCCGATGATGGAAGTGCAGATTCAGACTTCAAGGTAGGTATTATCTACATAGGTGATGAGAACGAAGGCTACACTGCAGCTCATATGGAAGGTATCGATGGTATGATGGAGACACTCGGTCTGGATGAGAGCCAGGTGATCGAGAAGACCAATATTCCGGAGGATGAGTCTGCATATGATGCGGCTGCAGATCTGGCTGAGCAGGGTTGTGATATTATCTTTGCAAACAGCTTTGGACATGAGTCATATATTATTCAGGCAGCAACCGACTATCCGGATGTTCAGTTCTGCCATGCAACCGGATATCAGGCAGCCAGTTCCGGTCTGCCGAACATGCATAACTACTTCACCAGAATCTATGAGTCAAGATATGTATCCGGTGTTGTTGCAGGTCTGAAGTTAAATGAGATGATTGAAAACGGAGATATCACAGAGGATGAGTGCAAGGTAGGTTACGTTGGCGCTTATCCATATGCTGAGGTTATCTCAGGCTTCACATCTTTCTTCTTAGGTGTCAGAAGTGTATGTCCATCCGCTACGATGGAAGTAAAGTATACAAATAGCTGGGCAGATATGTCTGCTGAGGCTGAGGTAGCAAATGCACTGATCGCAGATGGTTGTGTACTGATCAGCCAGCATGCAGATACCACCGGTGCACCATCTGCTTGTGAGGCAGCCGGTGTTCCTTGTGTTGGTTACAATGTATCTATGCTTTCCGTTGCTCCAAATGAGGCACTGACATCCGCATCCATTGACTGGTCTGTATATTATACGTATGCAGTACAATGTGCAATGAACGGAGAGGCAATCGATACAGACTGGTGCCATGGGTATGATGATGGTGCAGATAAGATCACAGAGTTAAATAAGAATGTAATCGCAGCAGGTACAGAGGAGAAGGTTCAGGAAGTAGAGTCTGAGATCCATGACGGTACTCTGCATGTATTTGATACATCTACATTTACTGTAGATGGTAAGTCACTGGAGGATGCGATCGCAGAAGGTGGCGACTATGCGGACTACGCAGATTATGTATCCGATGGATACTTCCATGAGTCTGAGCTGGCATCCGCACCGTCCTTCGACATCATTATCGACGGTATTACATCTATTACAGAATAACAAAAGACAGCGGAATGCTGTGATACGAATACGGAGCTTGAATGAAAAGGCTCCGTATTTTCGTATTGTTACAGGAACAGCAGGAGGCTGGCAGATACGAGCATATATGGTATAGAAATGAAGTAGGAGGACAGTCTGTGGAAGAGTATGCGATTGAACTGAGAGGCGTAACGAAGACCTTTGGAGAGGTCGTAGCCAACGATAATGTGAATCTGACCTTGAAGAAGGGAGAGATCCTGTCGATTCTGGGCGAGAACGGAAGCGGGAAAACAACCCTGATGAATATGCTTTCCGGTATCTATTTCCCGGATAAGGGAGAGATTCTGGTAAATGGGGTCCCGGTGACGATCCGTTCCCCACGGGATGCATTTGATTTGAAGATCGGTATGATCCATCAGCACTTTAAGCTGATTCCGATCTTTACCGCGACGGAGAATATCATTCTGGGGCAGAAGGAACAGGGACGTCTCAATATGGATAAAAAGAACCGGGAGATCAAAGAGCTGGCAGATACCTATGGATTTGATCTGGAGCCGCAGAAGAAGATCTATGATATGACAGTATCCCAGAAGCAGACCGTCGAGATTATTAAGGTTCTATATCGTGGTGCCGATATCCTGATTTTGGACGAGCCGACTGCGGTACTGACACCACAGGAGACAGAAAAGCTCTTTGTTATCCTGCGGAACATGAAGAAGGCGGGAAAGTCGATCATCATTATCACACATAAGCTCAATGAGGTACTGGAGCTCTCCGACCGGGTAGCTGTTCTGCGGAAGGGAAAAGACATCGGAACGATCGATACGAAGGATGCCACCGTCGAGTCTTTAACAGAGATGATGGTCGGACAGAAGGTAGACTTAAACATCGAGCGGGATCAGCCGGAGAAGCCAAAGGAGAAGCTGGCGGTTTCTGATGTTTCCGTCTATGACCGTGAAGGCGTAGAGGTCGTGAAGCATGTCAGCTTCCATGCAAAGAGCGGAGAGATTCTGGGTATCGCCGGAGTATCGGGAAGCGGACAGAAAGAGCTGCTGGAAGCGATCTCAGGTCTGCAGACAGTTGCAAACGGAACGATTACCTATGTCGATGCAACCGGAAAGGAGACCGTGATCTCCAATATGGATGTGGAGACCAGACGGAGACAGAATATCAAGCTGTCCTTCGCATTTGTTCCGGAAGATCGATTGGGCATGGGACTGGTAGGCTCCATGGATCTGATCGACAATATGCTGCTGCGCAGCTATGATAAGGGAAAGGGTGTCGTAGCGGATCGAAAGGCACCAAAGGAACTGGCAGAGAAGATCGTGAAGGATCTGGATGTGGTAACGCCGAGTGTGCATACGCCGGTCAGTCGGTTGTCGGGCGGAAATGTACAGAAGGTACTGGTCGGCCGGGAAATCGCAGAAAACCCGGAGGTACTGGTTGTATCCTATCCGGTGCGTGGACTGGATATCAACTCGTCCTATGCGATCTACAACCTGTTAAATGAGCAGAAACGACACGGAGTCGCAGTCATCTGTGTCATCGAAGATCTGGATGTACTGCTGGAGCTGTGTGACCGGATTCTGATTCTTCATGCGGGAGAGGTCAGTGGTATCGTCGATGCCAGAGCAGTGACGAAGGATGAGCTTGGGTTATATATGGCAGGAAGCAGAAAGGATACGGAGTATTATGAGTAAAGAAACGAAAACGATAGCAAAAGAACCGTTTCTGCGTATGAAGAAACGAGATAATATGTCCAGAAAGAAAGCACTGGGAATCCGGCTGATCGCCATCGTCCTGGCTCTGATCGTCTGTTCCTTTGTGATCATAGCCGTAACCGGGCAGAATCCGATTCAGGTCTATCTGGGTATCATCGATGGTGCAGTGGGAAGCAGCCGGCGTGTCTGGGTTACGATCCGGGAAACTGCGATCCTGCTTTTGGTAGCGGTAGGTTTAACACCGGCATTCCGTATGAAGTTCTGGAACATCGGTGCAGAGGGACAGATCCTGATGGGCGGAGCGGCATCGGCTGCGATGATGATCTATCTGGGCGACAAGGTGCCGGGACCGGTGCTGTTGATCCTGATCCTGATCGCCAGTGCATTGGCTGGTCTGATATGGGGACTGATCCCAGCCATCTTCAAGGCAAAGTATAATACAAACGAAACACTGATTACGCTGATGTTAAATTATGTAGCCATGCAGGTGATCACATTCCTGATCGTATTCTGGGAGAATCCGAGTGGTTCCAATACCGTCGGTATCATAAATGCGGCAACGAAGGCAGGATGGTTTCCAAAGATTCTGGGAACCGATTATTTCCTGAATATCGTACTGGTAGCAGTTATCACCATAGGCGTTTACCTCTACATGCAGTATTCAAAGCATGGCTATGAGCTGTCTGTCGTAGGTGCCAGCCAGGATACGGCAAAGTACGCCGGTATCAATGTAAAACGGGTTATTATCCGAACCGTTATGCTGTCCGGTGCCATCTGTGGTCTGGCAGGAGCCGTCATCGTCAGTGGCGCGAGTCATACGATATCGACCAGTACGGCGGGAGGACGTGGATTTACGGCGATCATCATTGCCTGGATGTCGAACTTCAATCCGATCGCGATGCTGGCAATCTCCCTTCTACTGGTATTCATGCAGCAGGGATCGATTCAGATCGCTACGCAGTTTGGATTAAATGAGAACGCATCGGATATTATAACGGGTATTGTATTATTTTTCCTGATCGGCTGTGAATTCTTCATACGCTATCAGATCAAGATCCGTAAGAATGGAAAGGAGGCAGCATAAGATGACGATCATAATGACATTTATACAAAAGGCAATCGGACAGGGAATCGCGATCCTGTTCGGAGCATCCGGTGAAATCGTAACGGAGAAGTCCGGGAATCTGAATCTGGGAATTCCGGGTATCATGTACATGGGAGGAATCGCAGGCCTGATGGGTGCCTTCTTCTATGAGAATCATGCGGTATCGCCAAAGGGTGTGATCGGAGCATTGATCGCAGTGCTTTGTGCGTTGCTGGCAGCAGCATTCGGGGGATTGATCTATAGCTTCCTGACGATTACACTGCGTGCGAATCAGAATGTTGTCGGTCTGGCACTGACGACCTTTGGTATCGGATTTGGTAACTTCTTCGGAGGATCCATGTCGAAGCTGGCAGGAGGTGTCGGACAGATTTCCGTTATGACAACTGCCGGTGTATTCCAGAAGCAGATTCCGGGGCTGTCAGAGATTCCGGTGGTAGGACCGCTTCTGTTTTCTTATGGCTTCCTGACCTATGTGGCGATTATTATATCTCTGGTTCTGGCATATGTCTTAAATAAGACCAGACTGGGACTGAATCTGAAGGCAGTCGGAGAAAGCCCGGCGACAGCAGATGCAGCCGGTATCGCCGTATCCAGATATAAGTATGTGGCAACGATTATCGGAGCTATGATCGCCGGTCTGGGCGGACTCTATTATGTCATGGAATACTTCGGCGGTACATGGTCCAACAACGGTTTCGGAGACCGGGGCTGGTTAGCCATCGCACTGGTTATCCTGGCACTGTGGAGTCCGGCAAAGGCGATCGTCGGATCCATTCTGTTTGGTGGATTGTACATCCTGAGTATCTATCTGCCGGGACTGACACGAGCCACACAGGAACTGGTAAAGATGTCGCCATATGTGTTGACGATCATTGTATTGATCCTGAGCAGTCGTAGAAATAAGCTGGAAAATCAGCCGCCGGCGAGTCTGGGTACCCCATACTTCCGGGAAGAACGATAGAAGAATTATTGAGGCTCCTTTTTGCGCCGGATGAAAAACATGGCCAGAGAGGAGCCTATTATTATGATGTAACCAATGATGCTGAGGAGGACGGGAACCTCGCCCAGTACCAGAATCCCCATCAGGGAAGAGAATACGATCTGCATATAGTCAAAGATTGAGATGTCCTTTGCGGGAGCATGCGTGTAGGCGGCTGTGATGGAGAACTGTCCGCCGGAGGCTGCAAAGCCTGCCAGAAGCAGGAAAAGGAGCTGTGTCCGGGTCATCGGAGTAAAGTCAAGAATCAGCCATGGCAGAGTTACAAGTGTTGAAAACAGGGAAAAGACAAATACGATGACAGGTCCCTGCACGCCATGACCTCCCAGAACACGCACCATGGCATAGGCAGTGCCGGCACCGATGCCGCCCAGAAGGCCGATCAGGGCAGGAAAGGTAACCATTGAGTCAAAGCCCGGACGCAGGATAAACAGCACCCCGATAAAGGCAGTGATGACACAGACTGCCTGATAGGGTGCGACTTTTTCTTTTAAAAGAAAGAAGGAAACGATAATCGCAAAAAAGGGTGACATCTTATTCAGCATATTCGCATCTGCGATATGAAGATGATCAATGGCGTAGAAGTTGCAGATTAAGCCCACGGTTCCGCAGAAGGCGCGCAGAAACAGGTATCGTTTGGCACCCTTTGGTACCGTTAGCGGAATATGATTTTTCCATAAGATCCCGCCTGCGAAGAAGAGAGCTACGATATTGCGGAAGAATGCCTTCTGCATCGAAGGCAGGTCACCGGACAGTTTCACAAACAGACTCATGAGTGCAAAGAAAAATGCAGCCATGAGTATATATAAGATTCCTTTGTTACGTTCTGACATATTCACAGTCTCCATTCTGATGCTCCTTGTATAACCGTATGAAATACAGATTCGTTTATAAGCTGAAAATTAGCTTACACATTTGTAAGAAGAAAGTCAAGTTTACTTGTAGTAAGGGGTTATAGTGTGGTAAAATAAACCTATTATAGAGTGAACGTGAATGGGAACATGGTGTAGAATAGAAAGATGAAATGAAGGGGATTACGATGCAGCATAAGAATATTGCAGTGCTGATGACGGCACTGGACTCCGATCCGCAGGCAGAGACCCTGAAGGGGATCGAGACGTTTGGAAAGATTCATAACTTTAATATCGCAGTATTCCTTTGGTATACGGGAGCATATGAGAAGGATAAACACAATCAGGGAGAGGTCAATATCGTGAATCTGCCGGATCTGAATCTCTTCGATGGTGTAATTGTATTTTCGAATACCTTACATCTCGAAACGAACCGGCTCCATATCGAGAAGCTGCTGGAGGAGGTTCATCGTCCGATCGTGGGGATCGGCTGTCGACTGAAAAATGCGTATTCCGTTCAAAGCGATAGTTATACGGCCATGCGGGAGATCGTGGAGCATTTTGTGGTAGATCATGGAATGACGCGGATCCATTTTGTAAAGGGTATCGAGGGAAACGAAGACGGAGAAGCCAGATATCAGGCATATGTAGATGTACTGCAGGAGCATGGGATCCCGTTGGAACCGGAGCGTGTGACACAGGGAGACTTCTATGTGCCGGGTGGTGAACTGGCCGTTCGGGAGATTTTGGAAAATGGAAAATCACTGCCGCAGGCGGTGGTCTGCGCAAATGATACGATGGCGATCACTGTCTGTGATCTGCTCATGGAGCGGGGCTATCGGGTACCGGGAGATATCGCAGTGGCAGGCTATGATTACAGTCTGGAGGGGCAGAACCATGATCCGAGTATCACCTCTGTCCGGAGCCAGTTCTGGGAGATCGGCAGTGCAGCCTGCCAGGTGATCTTAGATGTGCTTGAGGGCAGAACGGTGCAGCGGGAGCAGTATCTGCCGGATGAAGTGGTTTTGAATGAAAGCTGTGGGTGTGAACCGAAGCAGGGAGGGCGTCTGGCGGGAGGTACCGCGAACCCGGAGGCACTGCAGAGGAAGCTCACGCACGATATGATCCTGCTGGAGAAGCGATTCATGGAGAATGAAGGCTATCAGGACTGGACGGAGTCGATGAAGGCATTTATCGCACAGATCCGGCCGAAGGAGTTCTACTACTGTGCGGCAGATGATTTCGTAAATCAGATCTTCGAGGTACAGGCAGTGGAACAGGAAGCGGTCTATCAGGAGGAGCATCAGGGCTTCCCGGAGAAGGTACAGGTGCTGGTGGCGTATCGGGACGGAAAGTTTGTGGAGAAGGACGCCTTTTTATCAAAGTATGCACTGGACGAACTCTTCCAGAGTACAGAGCGGCCGCGGTTATATATATTCTCGCCGATTCATTATCTGGAGAGAAACTATGGATACGTGGTGCTGGCAGACAGTATCTTTCCTATGGCAAATCCACTGTACATCAGTTGGTTGATCAATATGGGAGATAATATAGAGATCATACGGAAGCAGAATCAGTTAAAGGTCGCGATGCAGAGACTGGATGAGATGTATATCCGGGATTCGCTGACCGGAGTCCTGAATCGATTCGGACTGGAACGGTACTTCCGGCTTCTGAAGAAGGAGTGTATCAAGACACAAAAGAAGCTTCAGGTGTCCTTTGTGGATATCGATAACCTGAAGAAGATTAATGATGGATATGGACACGAGGAAGGGGACCGGGTGATCAATGCGGCCGCCGGAATTCTGGAAAAGCAGGGCGGCAGGCAGTATGTTATCCGTTATGGCGGAGATGAGTTTATCGTCATGGGAATCGTAGAGACACCCGAGACCATGGAACACTACTGGCAGCAGGTGTGCCGGGACATACAGGCGTATAATCAGCATTTTCTGGAAAAGCACGGAAAGCAGTACGGTGAATGTGCGGAACTGTCATTGAGCTATGGCTATGATGTATTTGAGGTGGATCCGGCTACGGATATCGAGGACTGCATCCATGTGTCAGATAACAAGATGTATGTTCAGAAGAAGGAAAAGAAGAGGCAAAGAAATGAAGGATAGGATAGGAAGTATGATTCTGATAGGTCTGCTCCTGATAGGTCTGTCAGGCTGTGGAAGGTCTGCCGGTGAGGGAACGACGACAGAGCAGACAAAGAAGGATACAACAGCTACGACAGCGGCCACAACTGAGGCTACAACGGAACTGACCACAGAAGCAGCGACCGAGGAAACGACAGAAGCGGTCACCGAGGCAGTCGGTAACGGATATCTGGTAGCGATCGATGCCGGACATCAGCAGTATGGAAACAGCGAACAGGAACCGGTCGGCCCCGGTGCCGCGGAGACAAAGGCAAAGGTAGCCGGCGGAACCCGGGGTGCAACCAGCGGTCTGGCAGAATATGAGCTGACACTGCAGGTGGCACAGAAGCTGCAGGCAGAGCTGGAACGCAGGGGATATACGGTTCTTATGATACGGACAACCAATGATGTAAACATCAGCAACGCGGAGCGGGCAATGCAGGCAAATGATGCGGGAGCGGATGCATTTATACGGATCCATGCCAATGGTTCGGAGGATGCCTCCGTAAATGGTGCCATGACGATCTGTCAGACGGCATCCAATGTGTATAATGGTGGGTTGTATGAACAGAGCCGGGCATTATCGGATGATGTGCTGAACGGACTGGTGGCAGCGACCGGCTGTCGAAAGGAGTATGTGTGGGAGACAGACAGTATGAGCGGGATTAACTGGGCACAGGTGCCGGTTACGATCGTAGAGATGGGTTATATGACGAATCCGGATGAAGATCTCCGCATGGCCGATGAAGGGTATCAGGGGCAGATCGTGACAGGGATCGCAGATGGAATCGATCAATACTTTGGACTGGAGTAAGGCAACATGGACACACAGACAGATAATGAATTCTTTGGAAAAGAACGCATCGGAAAAATTCTGCTGAAGGTAGCACCGCCGGTAATGCTGGCGATGCTGATTCAGGCTCTTTATAACATCGTAGACAGCTTCTTTGTGGGAAAGTATTCGGAGGATGCTTTGACTGCACTGACTGTTATTTATCCACTACAGTTAATCATCATAGCACTGGCAGTCGGTACCGGCGTCGGTGTCAATACCTATATGGCGAGAAAGTATGCGCAGGGAAAGGCGGAAGAGGCTGAGAAGGCAGCGGGAACCGGTATGACGCTGGAGATCGCTACCTGGTTCGTGCTGGCGATCGTAGGTGTGCTGATAATGAAGCCATATGTAATGGTGTCAGCAACCTCACCACAGGCCATCACGGATGCCATCACCTACGGAAATATCGTCTGCATCGGTAGTCTGGGTGCCTTCTTAGAGGGGAACTGGACGAAGGTTCATCAGTCCCGGGGCAATATGAAGCTGCCGATGTTGGCACAGGTAGCGGGTGCGGTAACGAATATTATTCTGGATCCGATCCTGATCTTTGGAGTGGGACCATTTCCGAAAATGGGTGTAGCAGGTGCGGCATGTGCAACGGTTTGTGGACAGGTTCTGGCAGCCGTTATCACAGGTATCAAGGGCTTCCGAAAGCCGCCGAAACTTCGGGAGCAGCTGTATTATGCAAAGCGGATCTACTTCTATGGCTATTCCTCCATCGTCATGCAGGGACTTTATACGGTCTATATATTTGCCTTAAATGTGATACTGGCAAAGTTCTCCGATGCGGCAGTTACCGTTCTTGGTCTGTACTATAAGCTACAGAGCTTCTTCTTTATTCCGCTCTTTGGACTACAGACCTGTATCGTTCCGATCCTGAGCTTTAACTATGCCCGTGCAGCCTATGATCGATGCAGGGGCGTTATGCGCAGCTCATTTTTGATTTCGCTGGCGTTCATGATTCTGGGAATCATCGGGTTCTTGTTTTTCCCAGAACCGTTGATCCGTATCTTCTCGGACAGCGAAGCCGTGATTCAAATCGGAAGGCATGCATTTCCTATCATCGGTTCCAGCTTCATCCCGGTGGTTTTTTCGCTGATGATGCCGGTGTTCTTTCAGGCGATCGGAGAAGGGGGAATCAGTATGTTTCTGTCACTGTTTCGGCAGATCGTATGTCTGGTGCCGATCTTCTGGCTGTTCTCGCTGATCGGACTGGACTATACATGGTGTTCCTTCCCGGTATCCGAAGTGCTGGCAGGCGGAATCGGGCTGATATTGTACTTCCGAACCTTTCGGAAGTGGAGGTCGAGAAATAAAGAGAGACTATAAGAATAAAAATGTGTAGAAACAGAGGGGGTATTGTGTTAAAATAGAGAAAAATGGTGGGAGAGAATCCAGAGAATTTAAATTGATAGAGCATAGTTTAATAGTTTATCAGGGGAGGATTATTAGAATGGCAGATAAGAATACGGCAGATATAGGGTTTGAAAAACAGATATGGGATGCTGCCTGTGTGTTGAGAGGAAATCTAGATGCATCAGAATATAAGAGTGTTGTATTAGGATTAATTTTTCTAAAATATATTTCCGACAAATTTGATGAGAAATATAAGGCATTGGTTGAAGAAGGAGATGGGTTTGAAGAAGATATCGATGAATATACGTCCGAAGGAATCTTTTTTGTCCCAGCCGGGGCACGTTGGAGTGAGATTGCGGCAAAAGCACATGAGCCGGAGATAGGTACGGTTATCGATGATGCGATGCGTGCTATTGAAAAGGAAAACAAACGATTGAAAGATATTCTTCCAAAGAATTTTGCCCGCCCAGAATTGGATAAGCGTAGATTAGGGGATGTAGTTGATCTATTTACTAATATTCAAATGATAGAGCATGGCAGTGAAAAGGATATCTTAGGAAGAACTTATGAATATTGTTTATCTATGTTTGCAGAACAAGAAGGTAAACGGGGAGGTGAGTTCTTCACACCATCCTGTGTCGTACGTACTCTGGTAGAAATACTAAAGCCGTTTAAAGGTCGGGTGTATGATCCGTGTTGTGGTTCTGGTGGTATGTTTGTGCAGTCAGCACGTTTTGTAGAAAAACACAGTGGTAATTTGAGTAATATTTCTATATACGGTCAAGATTCAAATCCAACGACTTGGAAGATGGCACAGATGAATCTTGCTATTCGTGGAATTGAACCGGATCTTGGAGCTTATGCAGCAGATACATTTCTGGATGACAGACACCCAACACTACGGGCAGATTATATTATGGCTAATCCTCCGTTTAATCTTTCTGATTGGGGAGTAGACAAGCTAAAGGATGATGTTCGATGGAAATATGGCACACCGCCATCGGGAAATGCTAACTTTGCTTGGTTGCAACATATGATCTATCACCTTAATCCAACAGGTGGACAGATCGGTATGGTACTGGCAAATGGTTCGCTTTCTTCACAATCTGGTGGTGAAGGAGAAATCCGAAAGAATATTATTAATGCTGATTTGGTAGAGTGTATCGTAGCGATGCCAACGCAATTGTTTTATACTACTCAGATTCCGGTGTCACTATGGTTTATAAATAATCACAAGAAGCAAGCCGGAAAGACATTGTTTATAGATGCACGTAAGCTAGGAACAATGGTAAGCCGAAAGCTTCGGGAATTGACAGATGAAGATATAAAGAAGATTGCAGATACCTATGAATCATTTGTTGCAGGAAGCTTAGAAGATGTTAAAGGATTCTGTGCAGTAGTGGATACTGAAGAAATCGCGAAACAGGATTATATTCTGACACCGGGACGTTATGTTGGTATCGAGGAACAGGAAGATGATGGAGAACCATTTGATGAAAAGATGACACGTTTGACATCAGAACTTTCAGAACTCTTTGATAAGAGTCATGAACTGGAAGATGAGATACGAAAGAAATTGGGGGCATTGGGATATGAAATATAGATTGCAAGATGTTGCTGATGTCACGATGGGACAATCGCCCAAATCAGAATATTATAATACTGATGGAGTAGGTATTCCTTTTTTACAAGGAAACAAAACATTTGGAGTTAAGTATCCAATATTTGATACATTTACAACTATGATTACTAAAGAAGCACAAGCTGGAGACGTAATAATGAGTGTTAGAGCTCCGGTTGGTGCCTTAAATATAACACCTGTTAATATTTGTTTAGGACGAGGTGTATGCTCTTTGAGAATGAAGAATGGTAATCAGGAATTTCTATATTATATGATGAAATATTACAGTTCGCAGTTAATAAAAAAGGAAAGTGGAACAGTTTTTGGATCAGTGAATAGAGCAGATATAGAAAAGCTGGAAATAGATATACCCGATGATGAGAAAACTCAAAGTAAAATTTCAAGGTGTTTATCAATACTTGATGAAAAAATAGAAACTAACAATGCGGTAAATAGGAATTTAGTGGAGTACGCCGCATAATAGGAATTTGTCGGAGCAG
>ERZ1026856.259-NODE-259-length-36600-cov-18.801669_pt1 | contig 36600 bp, 37 predicted proteins | sample MGYA00380158_ERZ1026856 | MGnify/ENA primary metagenome ERZ1026856 (study PRJEB33269, sample SAMEA4719794) | human gut metagenome | biome: human-associated habitat; feature: organic feature; material: feces | place: Cameroon | collected 2013-10 ...
GCAGTCTGGAAGCTCGCCGGGCTCATAACCCGGAGGTCATAGGTTCAAATCCTGTTCCCGCTACTTCATAAGCCCAGATAGCTCAGTTGGTAGAGCAGAGGACTGAAAATCCTCGTGTCACTGGTTCGATTCCGGTTCTGGGCATTGACAGAGATAATTACTGCTAAGAAAGTGATTATCTCTGTTTTTTTAAAATCAAAAATAATAAAAATGACCAAAGAAAGGTTTGTTATGACAGAAAAAAAGGCCGGAAGAAATCAAACAATAGATACAACTTTATCAGAAGGGGGCAGATATCTGGATCGGTGTTTACACATATCAGAGCCGATAACGGATATTACACAGGTGCTGGATCATACTCTGCAGGGAACTATGGAGGATGTGACGGTATGGCTGCCAAAGGAAAGTGTGGACTTGATGATTGTGGATCCGCCCTATAATTTGACAAAAGAATTTCATGGAAATACTTTTGCAAAAAAGAGAGAGACTGATTATGAGCAGTACACCCGGCGGTGGTTGGATTTGACAGCTCCATTATTAAAGAAGAATGGTTCCGTCTATGTATGCTGTGACTGGCAGACCAGTTTGATTATCGGAAGAATTTTACCGGAATATTTTACAGTCAGAAATCGTATTACCTGGCAGAGAGAAAAAGGCCGGGGGGCGAAGACAAACTGGAAAAACGGAATGGAAGATATCTGGTTTGCAACAAACGGAAAAGCATATACATTTAATTTGGATGCGGTAAAGATAAGAAGAAGGGTGATTGCACCATATCGTGTGGATGGTGAACCAAAGGACTGGGAAGAGACAAAGGATGGAAACTATCGAGATACCTGTCCATCAAACTTTTGGGATGATATTACGATACCGTTCTGGTCTATGCCGGAAAATACGGCACATCCAACACAGAAACCGGAGAAATTAATAGCAAAACTAATATTGGCAAGTTCTAATCCGGGAGATATCGTGTTTGATCCATTTCTGGGCTCGGGAACAACGAGTGTAACTGCAAAGAAGCTGGGACGACACTATTTAGGAATTGAACAAAATGAACAGTACTGTATATGGGCAGAACAACGGTTGGAGATGGCAGAGGAAGAAAAGGCGATTCAGGGATATGCGGATGGAGTATTTTGGGAACGAAATGCCGGGCGCAAAAGGACAGTGAAATAGATTTTAGCGGAAAGGAATCATAGGAGCGATATGAAACGAATATTCAACGATACATTACGTGAATATTGTGGAAAAGGTTACTATCCCTGGCATATGCCCGGGCATAAACGGCAGCCGGCTATGCGGGAACAGGTAAATAGTTTGGAATTGGATTATATGTATGATGTAACGGAGGTTCCGGGGCTGGATAATCTGAATGAACCGGAAGGAGCATTAAAACAGTCGATGGAGCAGTTGGCGGCTGTATATGGTAGTTACTGTTCGTACTATTTGGTTAATGGCAGTAGTTGTGGGATATTAGCTGCAATTTCTGCTGTTTGCAAAAGGGGGGATACACTGATACTGGCGAGAAACTGCCATAAGTCTGTTTATCATGCTGTAGCATTGCTTGAACTGAATCCGGTATATGTGTATCCGGATGTGATGGAAGAGTATGGAATCTGTGGAAGTATTCGTAGCCTGGAGGTAAAGGAAGCACTAGGCAGATACCCGGAGGCAAAGGCAGTGATTCTTCCGTCTCCGACCTATGAGGGAATTGTTTCAGATATAGAAGAAATCAGCCGGATTGTACATCAGACAGGAGCTTATCTTATCGTGGATGAGGCACATGGTGCACACATGGAGTTTGGATCGATTTTTCCACAGACTGCGACTAGGTGTGGGGCGGATCTGGTGATAGAAAGCTTACATAAGACACTACCATGTTATAATCAGTGTGCGATTCTGCACATAGGTAAAACAGTAGCGAATCCGGAAAGGCTACGCTATCGGGTAGAACGGTATTTGCGCGTTTATCAGACGACTTCGCCCTCTTATCTTCTGGTCGCAAATATGGAAGATGTAATTGCGGCTATGGCAGAGCGAACAGAGGTACAGAGGAAGGAATCAGAGAATCGGTTGCTCAGATATCGGGAAGCGTGGAAAGCACTTCGATGGATTCATTTGCTGACACGAGAGGAAGTACAGACTGCCGGAGGATATGACTATGACCGGTCAAAGCTGGTGTTTTGTGTGCCGGTGCAGACAGGGTTGACCGGACAAAAGGTGGCAGAGCAGTTAGAAGCAGAGGATGGACTGATTGTGGAAATGGCGTCTCTTCATTATGTATTAGCGATGACCAGTTGTGCAGATACAGAGGACGGTTATCAGAGGCTGGATCAGGCACTGCGGAAGGTAGAGTCCGGTATTGAGGAGCATGTGAAGCTTCCATATATACAGAATATGCCGGTGCTGAGCGGAAAAATAAATATGGTGCCGGGCGTTGCCTGGAATGAGAATACAGAGACAGTGAGGCTGGATCAGGCAGTAGGACGAATCGCAGGAGAGTATGTGACAGTATATCCACCCGGAATCCCGACATTGGTTCCGGGAGAGTCTATAGGAGAACAACAGGTAAATTATCTGAGGGCATGCATAGAAACAGGGCTGACCGTATATGGTATAGAGGGCAATGACATGAAAATTCAGGTGTTGATACCGTAAGGAATTCGAAACGATTTGTTTATTGCATGTTTTCGTGGGCTGTGATACCATGATAGCTATAAGTATATATGATATATTTATGAATCTATCAAGAATAAAAAAGTAAGAAGGAAGGATTATTTATTATGAGCAATTCTGATTTAGCAACATTGTTTTCGTCAACAGCGATACTGGGAATTATTGTTACTATTTTTACAATCGCATTTGCAGTGTCTATTCTTGTATACGTTTTGAACTGTATTGGGTTGTACCGGATGGCAAAGAAATTGAACCATCAGTATTCATGGCTGGCATGGATTCCGATTGCACAGTACTGGCTGCTGTTCGATATGCCAAAGAAGGGACTGGAAGTGCTGGCGTTTAAGAAGACGATACAGAATCGTACAAATGCATTTTGGATCTATATTGCATTATCATTCGGTGGTGGTATCGTAACCAGTATTTTAGGAATTATTCCAATTATCGGAACATTACTGGCACCGCTGGTACCGATTGCCATGACGGTAGGTATGATATTTATTTTGTATCCGGCCTATAAGGATCTGTATGAGATCTTTCTTCCGGAGTCAAGTGTACAGGGGTATGCAATCGGAAGTATTATCTGTTTATTCCTGGTACCGTTTGTAACATCCATTCTGTTGCTGGTTGCTTCTTCAAAAGAGCCGATTGAAGTTGTAGATTCTTCCTATAATGCATAATATTGTGAGGAAATGGTGTAACCATTGACAAAACATATAAAAATAGTGTAAGATTCGTTAGTAATCAAAGTAATAAGGAAGAAAATACAAGGAAATGAGGTTGATAGGATTATGAAGAAATTAGGTGCTAAATTAGCGGCTATTGGTATGATAGCAGCGATGGCAGTTGGATTGTCCGGTTGTGGTAATACAGGTGCTTCAGGGAATGGAGTTGTTAAGACGATTGATATTTCTTTGACAGATGAGCAGTATGCATTTGGTGTAGATAAGAACAACGAAGAACTGCTGAGTCAGGCAAATGAGTATATTGCACAGATTAAGGAAGATGGAACACTGGATAAGATCTGTGAGAATTATTTTGGGGATGGTACGCCACAGGGTGTTACTTCCGCAAAGGAAGATGATTCTAAGGATCAGTTAGTGGTAGCAACCAATGCAGAGTTCTCTCCGTTTGAATATAAGGAAGGTGATACCTTCTATGGTATTGATATGGAGCTGGCACAGGGATTGGCAGATTATCTGAATAAGGAACTGGTGATTCTGGATGTGGACTTTGAAGCAGTATGTACGTATGTAGATACCGGTAAGGCGGATATGGCAATTGCCGGTTTAACCATTAATGAAACCAGAAAGGAAAGTGTAAACTTTACAGATTCTTATTATACAGCGTCTCAGGTTCTGATCGTTCCGGAGAGTGATACAAGCTTTGATGAGTGTCAGACAGCAGATGATGTACTGGATGTTCTTTCTAAGCATGATGCAGGAAAGATCGGTGGTCAGACCGGAACAACGGCAGAGTTCTATGTAAAGGGCGATGCTGACTGGGGATTTGACGGAATCGAGAATATGAGCTGGGTTGGTTATACATCAGGTTCTCTGGCAGTAAATGATATGTTATCCGGTAATATTGATTATGTTATGATTGATCAGGCTCCGGCTAATATGATTGTTAAGAAGGTAAATGCAGCAAACTAATGCAGTGATAAAAGAGGAAACCTGTCCTGAACGACAGGTTTCTTCTCATATTATACACGAGGGAAAATTATGACAATTCAATCGCTTTCAACTAAATGGAATATGTTTATAGACACCTTTTTGAATAAGGGTGGTTATAAAGAAGTCGTAACAGGACTGATTAATACTTTGATTATAGCATTGGTAGCACTGGTTTTAGGTATTATCATCGGTACTATTATAGCGGCTATCGAGGTACAGCCGAGAAAAGGAAAGGTACTGGATGTATTAAGACGGATTTGCAGTATTTATGTAGCCTTTTTCCGGGGAACACCAATTGTTGTTCAGTTATTGCTGGGATACTTTGTACTGTTACCATTGTTTGGATGGAATTTGCCGTCTGTAGCAGTTGCAATTATCATTATGGGCTTGAATAGCGGAGCCTATGTATCTGAAATTATGAGATCCGGTATTTTGTCTGTAGATATCGGGCAGATGGAAGCCGGTCGTGCCATGGGTCTGGGATATGGTACAACGATGCAGAAGATTATTATTCCACAGGCAGTGAAGAATATTCTGCCGACACTGGGAAATGAACTGATATCTTTGATAAAGGAGACATCGGTTGTCAGCTTTATTGGTGTTGTGGATCTATATAAAGCATTTCGGACGATTGGATCCGGAAACTACGAGTATATGATGCCATTTCTTGTTATGGCAGTTATTTATATAGGAATTATCCTGATTATAACCTTTGCGTTAAAGATGATGGAAAGGGGGCTGCGAGCAAGTGATAAGCGTTAGAAATGTGTATAAGAACTTTGGAGACTTACATGTATTAAAGGGTGTAAGCAGTGAGATACAAAAGGGAGAAAAGGTCGTAATTATCGGACCTTCCGGGAGTGGTAAGAGTACGCTCTTACGCTGTATGAATTTATTAGAGGAGCCTACGTATGGAGAGGTATGGCTGGATGACCAGCTTCTGACACCGGCAGATCCGTACCTTCATCCGGAGGTTATGAAGGCATCAAAGACTTATCAGAAGCTGCTGGCAGAAGCAGGCAGTACCGGAACGGCAGATGAGAAGCTGGAGCAGGAACTGCTTCATCGGATTCGGCAGGAAGACCTGTTGAACGAGAAGCATGAGGGAAAGCTGTATAAGGAGACTTTGAAGCAGATAGAGAAGGAAAAACGGGTAAATGTAAATCTGGCGAGACAGCGGGTTGGTATGGTATTTCAGCATTTTAATCTGTTTCATAATCTGACCGTTATGGAGAATCTGACCTTGGCTCCGGTTACGTTAAAGCTACAGACATTAGAAGAGGCAACAGCCAAGGCAACCGAGTTATTAAATCGAATAGGTCTTTATGATAAGAAGGATGAATATCCGAGCAAGTTATCCGGTGGACAGAAGCAGAGAATCGCAATTGTCCGTTCTCTGGTTATGAATCCGGAGGCGTTACTGTTTGATGAACCGACATCGGCATTGGATCCGGAGATGGTAGGAGAGGTATTGGAGCTGATTCGGGAACTGGCAGAGGAAGGTATGACGATGGTTATTGTAACCCATGAGATGGGCTTTGCCAGAGAAGTCGCCACCAGAGTTATGTTTATGGATGGTGGAGAGATTAAAGAAGAGAATACACCGGAGGAGTTCTTTGGACATCCGCAGAATCCTCGGCTGCAGGAATTTTTATCCAAGGTTCTATAGGATATACGAGTGGAGAAGATACATTGAGTAAGATATACTGTATAATAGGCAAAAGTGGTGCTGGAAAGGATACCATCTATAAGAAGATTCTGGAGCAGCAAAGGCCGGATTTGATACCGGTGATTCCCTGTACAACGAGACCCAGAAGAATCGATGAGGTCGAAGGTGTGAATTATCACTTTGTAGATGAGGTACAGCTGGCGGAATATAAGGAACGAAAGCAGATTCTGGAACTCAGAAGCTATCATACAACGCAGGGAATCTGGAGTTATTTTACACTGAAGTTTCCGTTGGAGGCAGGGAAAGATTATATCCTGATCACAACACTGGAAGGAGTAGAGGCTATGCTGGGGCATTATGATCCGGCGGTGGTTCAGGTAGTATATCTGTATATTCCGGATAGAGAGCGACTGGAACGTTGTATACAAAGAGAGTCCTTGCAGGCAGTGCCGAATTATGCAGAGGTATGTCGGCGGTTTCTGGCTGATCAGGAGGACTTTTCGGAAGAACGGTTAAAGCAGCTGCCGCAGGTGCATTTTATAGATACAAGCGTGTCTGTTGAGGACTGTGTAGAGCGGTGGAATCGGTTATATCAGAAGATATCTGTTGAATCAGAGGGAATCGGTCGATAATAATAGTATAGGGGAGGTCGGAGTAAATGGATATTAAGCAGTTAGACGCAATATCACAGCTAACTCAGGTGGATGCTTCAGAAGCAGTAAAAAACACCGGAAATGATGACTTTAAGTTTACTCTGGTCAGTCATATTCAGGAGAGTGAGCTTCAGGCGAAGATGGAAGGCCTGATGAAGGAGATTGAACTGGAAGGACAGAGAATCGCCAGACATAAAGATATCCGGGATATGAAGCGTTATCGGGCAAAGATTAAGGAATTTATGAATGAAGTAACCGCCAGGTCGTATTCGTTTTCCAGAGAAAACTTTCTCGATCGACGAGGAAGACATCGGGTATATGGCATTATACATTTGATTGATGAGGATCTGGATAAGCTGGCAGGTGCCTTGATGGAGGAAGAGAAGGATCATCTGGAGATTCTGAGATTGATAGATGATATTCGTGGCATGTTGATTGATATTTTGACTTAAAGAGGGTGTTTTGCATGGCAACATTTAAGGATGTAGTAGGACATGAAAGTATAATCGGACATTTTAGAAGCAGTATTGAGCAGGGGAAGGTGGCCCATGCATACCTGATCCATGGAGAAAAAGGAACCGGGAAAAAAATGCTGGCCGGACTGTTTGCTAAGACACTGGAGTGTGAAGCGGGTGGTACGGATCCTTGCGGAACGTGTCGTTCCTGTGTGCAGTGCGATAGCGGCAATCAGCCGGATATTATATGGGTGACACATGAGAAACCAACGGTGATCTCTGTAGATGATATCCGGGAACAGGTGAATAAGGATATTATAGTACGACCATATAGCAGTCGGTATAAGGTGTACATTATTCCTGAAGCAGAGCTGATGAATCCACAGGCCCAGAATGCTCTGTTAAAGACGATTGAAGAACCGCCGGAATATGCAGTGCTTATGTTACTGACAAATAATATAGATAAGATGCTGCCAACGATTATATCCAGATGCATTACATTGAATCTGAAACCGGTCGGAGAACTGGATATGATGGAATATTTGTCCGGAATGGGTGTGCCGGCCGCAAAGGCGAAGTTCTGTGTGGGATTTGCCTTTGGTAATCTGGGAAAGGCTGTACGTTTGGCTACATCGGAGGAATATAATGAAATCAAGCAGGACTGTGTTCAGATTCTGAAGAATATTAACCACATGGAAGTATATGAGTTGATCGATGCGGTAAAGAAGATGTCGAAGTATAAGCTGGATATCTATGATTATATTGATCTGATGATGATGTGGTATCGGGATATCCTGATGTTAAAGGTATCTGGTTCTCCGGATAAGTTGTTATTTAAGGAAGAATATAGTACACTAAAGCAGCAGGCAAATTATATTTCCTATGAGGGAATTGAAAATGTTCTGGAAGCACTGGATAAAGTAAAGGTTCGGCTGGAAGCAAATGTAAACTTTGATATAGCCATGGAACTGCTGTTATTGACCATAAAGGAGAATCAGAATGATAGAAGTAATCGGAGTTAGATTTCGGGAAACAGGTAAGATTTATTTCTTTAATCCACTGGATATCGAGATCGAGGCAGGCGATAATGTTATAGTAGAGACTGCCAGAGGCATGGAATATGGCAAGGTGGTCTATGGAAGACGGACCATTGATGAAAAAAAGATGTCCGCGCCATTGAAGCCCATTATAAGAAAAGCAACTGAGGCAGATGCTCAGAAGGACAAGCGGAATAAGGAAAAGTGTAAGGAAGCATTTCAGATCTGTCTGGATAAGATTGCAAAGCATAAGCTGGATATGAAACTGATTGAAGCGGAGTATACATTTGATAATAATAAGGTATTATTCTATTTTACAGCGGATGGACGAATCGACTTCCGGGAACTGGTAAAGGATCTGGCGTCTGTGTTCCGGACAAGAATTGAGCTGCGTCAGATTGGAGTCCGGGATGAGACGAAGATCATGGGTGGTATCGGTATCTGTGGAAGAGAGTTGTGCTGCCATAGTTATCTGTCAGATTTTGCACCGGTATCCATTAAAATGGCAAAGGAGCAGAGCTTGTCTCTGAATCCGTCAAAGATATCCGGGGTATGTGGAAGATTGATGTGTTGTCTGAATCATGAGGAGGCAACCTATGAGTATCTGAATGACCGTATGCCGAATATAGGAGACTATGTGAAGCTGCCAAGCGGTCAAAAGGGTGAAGTAACCGGAACGAATGTTTTACGTCAGAATGTCAAGGTGCTGGTAACGAATGATGCGGGTGAAAAGGAGATAATGGAGTTTAAGGTAGATGAACTCCGGTTTAAACCGAAGCGTCACAGGGATAAAAATAAGGTCAGTGCTGAGGAACTGAAAGAACTGGAAGAGCTGGAAAAGCAGGAGAAGAAGGAAGGAAAGTCCAAACTGGATGACTAGAAAGCATACAGTGTAAGGAGTGTAGGCAGCAGATGGAAGAATGCAGAACAGAGAGAGGAAACATGGATCTTGTACATCGTGAAGAGCGGTTGGATGATCTGCAGTGCAAGGGATATTTTATTATCCAGGATCCGAAACGTTTCTGTTTTGGAGTGGATGCTGTATTTTTGTCAGAGTTTACGAAGGTAAAGACCGGTGACCGGGTGTTGGATCTGGGTACCGGTACGGGAATTATTCCAATTCTGTTAGTTGCAAAGACTGGAGCGGCTCATATAACCGGTTTGGAGATTCAACAGGAAAGTGCTGAGATGGCAGATCGGAGTGTGCGGTTTAATGGATTGACAGACCGCATTACAATTCAACAGGGTGATATTAAGGAAGCCGCAGGTTTATTTCCCGCAGCTTCTTTTGATGTAATTACTTCGAATCCGCCCTATATGACGAATCAGCATGGTCTGGAAAATGCATATGAACCGAAAAACATTGCACGGCATGAGATCTTGTGTAATCTGGAGGATGTGATAAGGGCAGCAGCCTATTTGGTAAAGCCTGGCGGCAGCTTCTTTATGATTCATAAGCCATTTCGGCTGGCGGAGATATTCAGTGTATTGATGAAGTATAAAATGGAGCCAAAGCGTATGCGCCTGATTCAGTCCTATGTGGATAAAGAACCGGGGATGGTTATGATAGAGGCAGTCAGGGGCGGACGCTCACGGATAAAGATTGAGCCGCCTTTGATTGTGTACAGGGAAAAGAATGTATATACGGATGAAGTAAAACGGATCTATGAGCAATAAAGAAGAGGAGTAAGCATATGGCAGGAACATTATATCTGTGTGCAACACCGATCGGAAATCTGGAGGATATGACCTATCGGGCAATTCGGATTTTACAGGAGGTAGATCTGATTGCGGCAGAGGATACAAGAAATAGTATTAAGCTGTTGAATCACTTTGATATTCATACACCAATGACCAGTTATCATGAATATAATAAATATGACAAGGCCAGAGTGTTGGTAGGATATCTGCAGGAGGGAAAGAATATAGCGGTTATAACAGATGCAGGTACACCGGGTATATCGGATCCGGGAGAGGAACTGGTGCGGCAGTGTCATGAGGCAGGGATAACGGTGACGTCCTTACCGGGAGCCTGCGCCTGCATAAATGCATTGGTTATCAGTGGGCTGCCAACACGTCGGTTCTGTTTTGAGGCGTTTCTGCCAACCGATAAAAAGGAACGGAGTAAGGTGCTGGAAGAACTGAAGACAGAAACAAGAACGATTATACTATATGAAGCACCGCACCGGCTGGTACGCACACTGCAGGAACTACTGGATACAGTGGGAGACCGGCGGTTGACAGTATGTCGTGAACTGACAAAAAAGCATGAAACAGTCTATCAGACGACTGTACAGGTGGCGATACAGTATTATACAGAACAGGAACCAAAAGGAGAATGTGTGCTGGTAATGGAGGGTGTTAGTTTTCAGTCGCTGGAGGAAGAAGAGCGAAAGCAGTGGGAAACATATAGCATTCCGGAGCATGTAGAGCATTATCTGAGTCAGGGAATGGATAAGAAAGCGGCAATGAAACAGGTAGCGGCCGACCGGGGAATCCGTAAGCGGGATGTATATCGTGAATTAATTGAAGAGTAATCGTATTTCTATAAATATGTTTTATTTAGAAGCCAGTTCCTCTTCCAATTTCTGTAGTTTCTGTAATAATTCATTGATAGTGGAAGTCTGCTCGCCGATAGTGGAAGCCTGTTTCTGATTAGAGGATTGTAGTTCATCGATAGTTACAGCCTGCTCATCAATTTTATCCTGCATATCATCGATCATGTACTGTACGGTATTCTCATCTAACATCTGTAGTTCCTTTGAAAATAGTCCCATAACGTCCTCCGTATTCCGGCACAGTTCGTAGATATCCGTATAGAGATCCTTGAAATCGGGGTACTGTGTGATCAGTGCCACGATGGAATCGGGATCATCGGTACTAAGAAATGTCAGCCAGGCATCTAAACGATTTGTGATACCTTTAGTTTGCGGGCAATTCTTAAAAATGTCAAGAGGAATAAAGCAATAATTTTGTAATAATTCTAACACTATACCGGTGTCGGACGTTGGATAGAAGGAATGCAGGTATGTATCTTTGAATTCCGGGGCGTGAAACTCCTGTGGACTGGTTTCAAACAAGACAACCGTATAAACGTTTTTGACATCCCGGTAGGAGAAGGTACGGTTCTCCTGCTTTTTTCGTTCGCGTACCCGTTTATACTGGCGGAGCAGGAGATCGGCAGAGTAGCAGGCACTCCGCTGACCGGGGAAGAAGTAGCCGAACTTCTGGACTTCGACATTTGCGATACTGTGATCCTCCAGTTCGACCACGATATCCGTGATAAGTAAGGAGGATTCCGAACCGATGCGGGAGGAATCATTCGGAAGCACCTCCAGGATCTGCACCTGCTGGTGAAGAACTAAAGATAAGAAGTCCGAGAGGCGTTCCGGTGTATACTCCGGGTTCATGATTTCCTTAAAGAAGGCATCATACAGGATCTTCACACCCCGGACACCGGTGCAGAAGTCTAAGAATTCGGTTTGCTGTGCCTCGGACCACGAATGAAAGATCATGGCAAGCTGAGAATCTGAACCAATATCGCAAAGTACCTCCTCGCGGGAGCGGATCATAGGAAAATGGGCACTTAGTTTATTAGGAAATAAATTTGGTAATTGATTGGACAAAGAAAATCCTCCTTCATAGTAGAGTACAAAATGCAAAGCATATCAAGCAGAACCGTTGACATCACATAGGGCATTTAATGGTAATCGGGTAACAGTGATGAAACATCTCGTGATTTATAAATCTGCAAATCCAAACAAAGTGTAAAAAATATTTTTCTAAATGTATGATACAACAGTAAAGTAAAAATGTCAAATAAAAACAAATCATTATTTCACGAATAAAAGTATAACCGTTTTGATATATTGTAGAGAGGCTACTCTGGGGAACTGTATGTTAAATTATATATGGGCATTTATGATCCTTGCAGGAATCATTGTGGGTGCATGTATGGGAACGATGGAAACGGTATCCTCTGGTATACTGGATTCTGCAAGAGAAGCGATACAGCTTTGTATTGTTATGCTGGGGGTGGTTGGCATGTGGACCGGAGTAATGAAGATTGCAGAGGAAACAGGCCTTGTGCGGCAGCTAACGAAGCTGTTGCGACCGCTCCTTCGGATTTTATTTCCGCATATCATAGAAGAAGAGCAGATAATGGGATATATCGCTTCCAATATGATTGCAAACATGCTGGGATTGGGCTGGGCGGCTACCCCTACGGGGATCAAAGCAATGAAGGCACTGGATTTGTTTCACAAAGAACAGTGTAATCGGACAGGAGAAGATCCGGATGCGGCGAGTGATGAGATGTGTACATTTATGGTAATCAATATCTCTTCATTGCAGTTGATACCGATTAATATGATTGCCTATCGAAGTCAATATGGCTCTGTACATCCGGGAATCATTATTTTGCCGGGACTGATAGCGACTATGATATCTACACTGGCAGGAATCCTTTATAGTATGTGGAAGAGCAGAAGGAGGCGGAAATGAGGCTGATCTCTGTGATATCCAGTTTTATGATACCACTGGTGCTGTTTTATATTGTAGGATATGGAATCATAAATCGGGAAAAGGTATATGATATATTTATTGCAGGTGTACAGGAAGGATTTCGTATCGTGATAGCCATAGCACCGACATTAGTAGGGCTGATGGTGGCGGTTGGCGTGATACGAACATCGGGGGCGTTAGATCTGCTGGCACAGATTTTAAAGCCGGTTGGTCAGGTATTACGGATTCCGGCTGAAGTGATTCCCTTGATTCTGGTTCGTGGGTTCTCTACATCTGCGGCAAATGGGCTGGTGTTTGATTTATTCAAGGCATATGGTACCGATTCGGAAATCGGCTTGATTGCATCGATTGTAATGAGCTGTACGGAAAGTGTTTTTTATATTATGTCTGTTTATTTTCTGGCGGTTAAGATAAAGAAAACCAGATGGACGCTGGCAGGCGGCTTGATTGCATCGTTTGCCGGAATTGCAGCCGGTGTCATAATTGCAAGATATATGATGCACTAGATAGATAAAAAAGGATGACAAGACCGCATAAATGTGGCAAAATAGAGATAGGTGTTAAGAACGTACAGGAAAAGAAACAGAAACAGGCAGGAAAGGAAGAACCATGGATAATAACTTTTTCTCAGAGGAAGATCTGGCCGGACTGTTCGATGAACTGGATGAGCAGGCCATCGAGGAGGAGATTGAACAGATGTCAGATAAGGAGACAGATGCTTCATATCTGCGATTTAAGGAGATTATAGAAAAGCATCGGGCAGACGAGTAAGAAAAGGCGGTCGTTCCATTTTGGAATGACCGCCTTCGTTTGGTAAACCGTTATTAGTACTGTATCAAAATACCGGTTATTGTACCGATTCTATATAGGCATCAACCTGCTTGCGAAGGGTATCAAAGTCGCAAGGTCCTGTTTCCAGAATAACCTGATGGTATGCAACTTCATCAAATGAATCACCCAGCTTATTAACCGCATAGTCTCGAAGTTCTACAAACTCCAGATAGCCGACAAAGTACTGTGGATAATATCCGGGCTCCTCAATCATCATGTCATAAAGGTCCTGAGCCATACTTCCGTTGAAGCCGATACTATTCATATAATCAGCCAACTCATCTACAGTATATCCATAGTAGTTTACATAAATGTCTGCCAGACAACAGAATGCAATGTTTTGTAATTCACCGGCAACATACATTTCCCGTACATATTTGTCTTCATAATTTTCATAGGTAACCCAGTTATAGGAACGCATTTCTACATACATTGCCCAGCCTTCGTCATATCCGAGATAGTTAAGCGTATCCCGGATCGGATAAGGATCTGTGGAAAGGAAGTAGGTCATCTGATATAAGTGACCGGGATATCCTTCATGGGCATAGGTGGCGGATAAAGAACCGGCACCACCGTTGTTTTCACCGCGATTTACCTGAATGACATTGTGCGTGTAGTCATCAATACATGGTGTTACACAAAAGGCAGGAGATACGATATCTGCAATCGCCGGATCAATATCACTGATGGTATACTGTACCTCTGGTGGAGTTGGGAAAGAACCGACCATCTGACTTTTGTAGTATTCCAGAAAAGAGGCTGGTTCCGATAGCCCCTGTACGATGAAGTTTTCATCGCCATAGTATTCATTTACCACCTCCGGCGCATTGGTATATACGTCGTATAGCATATTGGTAGCGTCATCCAGAACACCCTCCAGAACCTTTTTCATTTCCGGAATGGTTTTAGAAGATCCGGTTTTGTGGGCAACGATGTATTCGTAGTACTTTTTCCCGTCTGTGTAGTTGCAGATTCCACCCAGATCCTGACTCTTGCCTTTTAACGCATTTAGTTCGTCAATCATAGACTGATATGCCGGAATCACGGTATTCAGGACGATGTTGCGATTCTGATCCTTATAAGAATTCTTCTGGGTATCCGACAGTTCATCCATAGCATCTATCTTATGGTCAAAGGTGGTGATCAGGTAGTTATCATCGGTGTGAGCAAGAAACTCTTCGCACTGTTCAACTGCGTCATCGATCGCACCATCTGACATACCATAACCTTCGGAGGTACGGAACTGTTCATATTCGATACAGTATTCGAAGTAATCATCCAAAAGCTCCATCAGAGCCAGATAGTCATCGATGTCGTCGGCAGAGTAAAACTCATACAGAGACATATTCAGTGGCATGTTGCTTTGTACACCGGTGACCTGACCGAATACGGTTCCCTGATACCGGCAGTCCTTCATGGAGATTTCCTGATTCATATAGTGATATAAGATATCATAGGTTAACTGTTGCTTTTCATCCAGCTTATCATAGTCAAAGGACTGCAGTTCCTGAAAGGTTCCTTCTATATCGGCCCAGTCCTCCTCCAGACTCGAAAAGTCACGGTCATCCAGATCTCCGAGAGAAGGTTCCATATCCTCGATTCCGTAACCGGCGGGATCTTTTAGTGTAAAATGAAGATTCAGCGTGTTATCTGTGACGTCTTCTAAAAAAAGATCCTCCAGAAATTGGTCAAAGTCCGGATCGGCGGAAGCGACTGTAGAAGCAGAACGATTACAGCCGGTACCGGATGCCAGCAGGATCAGACCAAGACCGACTGCAGCAACCCTCTTTAATAGTGAACGTAATTTCATAGATACTCCCTTTCTATATTTTTATATCTCCCTGATTTTTGAAATGCTCATTATAATAGTATGAGAAATTATTCATTCCATGAATAATCTCACTTACATGCCTGATTAATTAAGTCGATAATGATGTCGATCGAATTTGACATCTGACTGGCGGCCATTGTACTACGATAGTCTTCCCGATGTGTATATACCTGTTCGACAGCAGCCAACAGAGATTCATTGCTCAGATCTTCTTCATGTAATACATAACTGAATCCCTGTTTTTCAAATGATTCTGCATTTAGAATCTGATCTCCGCGGCTGGCATTGGAACCAAGTGGAATCAGAATATTTGGCTTTGCAAGAGCCTGCAGTTCACAGATAGCATTGGCTCCGGCTCTGGATATGACGATATCCGCCAGAGAAAGCATGGAACTGAGTTCCTTCTTGATATACTCATACTGGACATAACCGGGGCGGTCTGCATAAGCAGGATCGACCTTGTCCTTTCCGCATAGATGAATGACCTGATAGGTATCCAGAAGAGAATCCAGACAGTTACGAACGGCTTCATTTACCTTTACACTGCCGGTACTGCCGCCAACAACCAGAATGGTTGGTTTGTTTGCACTGAGTCCGGTAAAGCGGATTGCATCGACGGGATCCCCCTGAAACAGCTCCTGACGGATGGGAGTTCCGGTAAGAACTGCTTTTTCCTTTGGCAGATGTTCCATAGCTTCAGGGAAATTACAACAGATCTTTACAGCACTGGACAGGCAGAGCTTATTTGCCAGACCGGGCGTCATATCGGATTCATGGATAATAGCAGGGATGTGATGATTCTTGGCAGCGATAACAACCGGAACCGACACAAAGCCCCCTTTGCTGAAGACCACATCCGGCTTCAGACTCTTCATAAGACGGGCAGCCTCTCCGTATCCCTTTATAACACGAAATGGATCAGAAAAGTTCTTTACATCAAAGTAACGACGAAGCTTTCCGGAAGAAATACCATGATAAGGAATCTTCATATCCTCAATTAACTTTTTTTCAATTCCGTTATAGGAACCGATATAGTGAATATCATAGCCTTCATCCTTCAGTCTGGGAATCAGTGCGATATTCGGAGTAACATGCCCGGCGGTACCACCGCCGGTTAGAATAATTCGTTTCATAAAAGCCTCCTGCCTTATACTACTGGGAAATAGCGGCTTTTAATGCCTGTGCTAACTGATCCGGACAGGAAGTTGGGCGGAATCCGCAACGGATACCTTCCATACGTTGAATAGCTTCGTTCACATCCATACCTTCGATCAATGCAGCCACACCCTGTGTGTTACCATTGCAACCACCAGTAAACTGTACATTATGAACCTTATTGTCTACGATATCAAATGTGATCTGGGAAGAACATACACCTTTTGTTTTATATGTCATTTTGATATCCTCCTTATTAGTATATCCATATTATTATTACTGACACGATTATAACAACATTCGTAAGAATTTGCAATGAATCCATAGATCTAGGAGAGGGTATTCATTGCCTGTATCACGGATTGGATTCCGCGGGTGGAAGCAATGCAGGTCTGACCCCCGGTTAGATGCAGGGTCAGCGTGTTGCGGTCAATGTCTTGTATGTGCCGAATATTTACGATAAATGCCTTATGACAGCGGATAAACTGTTCCGTAAGAGAAGACATACATTTAGACAGAGTACCATATAATTCCTTTGTGCCGTTTTGGGTAACAATCAATATCTTATGCGGTGTCTGGGAAGCTGTAATATACAGGATGCTGTCCTGTTCAATCTGAACCGTATGAGATCCCATTTTAAAAGAAAGCATGGCAATATCAGCAGAGTGGTTATGGCGTTCCAAGGCAGCTTTTAAACAGCTGTGAATGCGGGAGCCGATATTCCAGCTCTCATCCTTCAGGATGAAATCCATGGCCTCGATCTGGTACCGGAAGGTTAGCATCGCCATCTCAGAATGGGTGGTGATAAATACGATAAAGCCTCTGGAATCCAGTTTGCGGATTTGCTGTGCCAGTTGAAAGCCATCTATGTCGGAGTGAAGATCAATATCTAAAAGATAGAAATCTGCCGATAGCTGGTTTGCCGCCTGCCGGGCAGAAAGGAGTTCCAGAAGCTCCTGCGGGTTTGTAACTGCAGCTTGAACCTGCATATCATATTCCTCTATCAGAATCAGATTCTCAATAATTGTTTGGTAACGATTCAGCTGTGCCGCATTATCATCACATAGATATATAGATAGCATGGAAATCGCCTCCTTAGACTTCGTGATAAATCTTTAAAATCTGTGTGAAATAACCATCATCATAGGTGGTATCATGCTGGATATTCTTGTAGGACTGAAGGGTTTCGGATGCAATATGAAGTCCCAGCCCACGGTTAGTACCCTTTGTGGAATAGCTGATCGTTCCGAGCTTCCGGATATCAAGTGAAAATGCAGGGCAGCGATTGCGGATAACGATCATGACAGCCGTATCGTCGGAGATCATTGCAATCGAGAGACCGGAGGAATCCGCAGTCGCGACGGAACCGGTATCGGAAAAATCGGTTGTGGCAGCAGAAGGGGACTGCTCAGTCAAGGCTTCTATGGCATTGTCCAGATAGATACCCATGACTCTGGCGATATCCACATACTTTGCGGACATATGCTCAATCGGAGTCCGAATCTCCAGATGAACCGGAATATTTTTCTCCATCGCCTTGATTAGTTTATTGTATAACAGACTCTTTAACTCCGGAATATGGAGATTGCTTAGTGCACCCAACGTCTGTGAAGAGTCCTGAAAGGACTGACCGGATGGGAGAATTTCAGAGTAATAATAGTCCCTCAGATGTTCCCAGTCCTGTTGATCGATATAGAACTGCATTGTTGTCAGAATATTAATATAATCATGTTTAAAGCCTCGGATTCCCTGATAGAGCTCCTCTACCTGGGTGGTATATTGTTGAAGACTGTCATACTGTGCTACCTGTGTCTGTAAGCGTGCATCCTTTTTTAGAATCCGCATAAGCAGTACAATAAAGACGGCAGTGATCAGGAAGAATGTAAGGAATAAGATCGTATTTACAGTTACATAATGCTGAGGAAAGCCCTGCGACTCCTCATAGGTATAATTATATACGAATAGCAGCGTACACAGTGTCAGGTAAAACAGCAGTAAAAGGCCTGTGTGGGCGGATAAACGAACTGCGTTTCCGATAAAACGGTTATATAGATGACGAATGCAGAACGCAGAAAAGATAAACAATACCGTTAAAAATATGTAATACGGAATAAAGTAAGCGGTTACCATTTCTGCCTCTGTCACACCGGTAATCCAATGAAAGAGCGATAGTGATAAATAGCTTAAAACAATGGATAATAAGTAATGGAACAAAGACATACACAAAGCAATGAGCTTTTTCCCTGTAAAGAAGTAAATAAAAGCCAGAGTAGATGCCAGTACCAGATATGTAAAGCAGGAAGGTAAAAGAGCCTGTGTAATAAAGGTAGCGGCAAACAGGTAAATCAATAAAAATACCTGCCTCTTTCCGGATAGCAACTCGGTTACAGGTCCAACCATAACGATAAAAAAGTCTAATGCCCCAAAGGCAAAATAACAAAATTCAAAAAATGTCATAATCTGTCGAGGATCCTTTCAATCTATTAGCAGTTATGCTATAAATATTGACATTTATGATAAATGCCGTTTGTCCCCCTCTGTGAATGCTATACTTCATATGAAAACACGTTACTTATTTTAGCATAATCATAGAGGGAAGAAAAGGAAAATGGTAAATTTTAACGAAAAATGTGCCGGAAAGATTGTGGCTTGCCTTCAGCGTGGGGAGGAGACAACAGAAGAGCAGACAGAGGTATTAGTATATGGCTATACGTTGTTGCTGGAGAATCTGTATAAGACACTGATTTTAATTGCCATTGCCTGTCTGACCCATACAATTCGGGAAACGTGTATCATCATCGGCAGCTTTGCGGCGTTAAGAAGCTGTGCCGGAGGGATCCATTGTAAGGGCAGCCTGGGCTGTACCGCTTCAATGCTGGGGATCTGGGGACTGGGGCTGATAGTCGCCCATGTGAGCATTCCGGTTCCGATGCTGGCGATTTTGTTGGGAATTACGATATGGATTATTGTGCGATATGCACCCCGCAGTACACAGAATAATCCCATTGTAGATGAGGGAGTACGGAGACGGAAAAAGATAGGTAGTATAGGTGTTGTGGCTGCAATGAGTGTGGCCGGAGGTATCTGTTATGGTCTGGGTGAACCATCGGTGCTGAATATGATATTGACTTCCATGTTTTTGGAAGCCTTTAGCATATTATTACTAAAGGAAAAGGAGGGTGACAGGTATGAAAAAGCTGGATGTTAAGAAGAGTGCAATGAAGCTGGGAGAACGCATTGCCAAAGAGTCCGTAGGAAAGAGCATTCCCTGCTATTTCTATGAGCCAAAGATTCCTGCTGCATTAAAGCAGAGCAAATAGGAATCAGACGGTACAAGGTATCAGTTGAGATACTGGGAACAGATGCGGTAACGCTTGTGACATAAAAGGCGGCATTTGGGACAAAACACGAGGATTGAGAATAAATCGTGCTATAGTACTCATAGTTACTGATATAGCTAGGGAAATGTTAGTGACAGATTGCACACCTTGTGCTTAGAGATGGGAGTAAAGATATCATATCTGGAAACGGGTATGGTATCTTTTTTAATTGGAGACAATCAGGGACAATAGGTGTATAATAAGCAAAAATACACATATGACAGGAGGCTGCTATGCTGGGAATTATCGGCGCAATGGATGAAGAAGTAACGAAGATTAAGGAACAGATGGAACAGGTTCAGGTGAAAACCAAGGCATCGATGGACTTCTATCGGGGAAAGATAAAAGGAAAAGAGGTTGTTGTAGTTCGATCCGGGATCGGTAAAGTAAATGCGGGTATTTGTGCTCAGATACTGGTGGATGATTATCGGGTAGATGGAATAATCAACACCGGAATAGCCGGATCCCTTCGCTCGGAAATCAATATTGGTGATATTGTAATATCTACGGATGCGGTTCAACATGATATGGATGCGGTTGCATTCGGATATCCGTTGGGGCAGATTCCGCGGATGGATACGCTGGCGTTTCAGGCAGATGAGAAGCTGGCAGAACTGGCGGAGAAGAGTTGTCATAAGGTGACTCCGGAGCTGGGAGTCTTTCGAGGAAGAGTGGCCAGCGGAGATGCATTTATTGCGAAGAAGGAACGCAAGCAGATGATCGAGGATGAATTTCATGCCTATTGCTGTGAAATGGAAGGTGCCGCGATTGCACAGGCAGCACATTTGAACCGGATTCCGTTTGTGATTATCCGTGCGATATCGGATAAGGCGGATGACAGTGCACATATGGACTATCCGGCGTTTGAGGCTATGGCCATTGAGAACTCTGTACATATTATATTAGAAATGGTGGTGAATCAGTAATGGAAAAAATCGCAAGCTTTACAATCAATCATTTAGCATTACTGCCGGGGGTATATGTATCCAGAAAGGATCATATCGGAGACCAGGTAGTGACAACTTTTGATATCCGGATGACGCGGCCGAATCATGAGCCGGTCATGAATACCGCAGAGGTGCATACGATCGAGCATCTGGGTGCTACATTTCTTCGAAACGATAAGGAGTATGGAGATAAGGTCGTATACTTTGGACCAATGGGATGTCGGACGGGCTTCTACCTGTTACTGACCGGAGACTATGAGTCTGTAGATATCGTGTCGTTACTGACGCGCATGTATGAGTATATGGCAGCGTTTGAGGGAACGGTACCGGGAGCGTCAGCAAGAGACTGTGGAAACTATCTGGATATGAATCTGCCGATGGCAAAATATCTGGCACAGAAATATCTGGATGAGGTGTTGTACTGTATCTCGGCAGAGCAGCTGGTATATCCGGAGTAGAGAGAACTTATAAATAAGAAAAGAAGGTAGAAAACAGGGGGTGGCAGGATGATACGATTCTATAACGGAAAGGTTCTGACGATGGATTCCGATATAGAACTGCATGAGAACTATGAGGTCTGGACAGACGAGGATCATATCGTATTTGTGGGCTCCGCAGAAGCAGCGAAACCGCATAGAACGGTGGAGGGGAGTTTTGAACGGGAGATAAATCTGCAGGGGAATCTGTTGATGCCGGGTTTTAAGGATGCACATACCCACTCACCTATGACATTTCTCAGATCCTATGCGGATGATTTGCCACTTCAGGAGTGGTTATACAACCGGGTATTTCCGATGGAGGCGAAGCTGACACCGGAGATGATCTATCACTTTACGCGGCTGGCGGTTTTAGAGTATTTAACCAGTGGAATCACAGCCAGCTTTGATATGTATGTAGAGCCGGAAGCAAATGCACAGGCGAATATTGATATGGGTTTTCGAACCGTTTTATGTGGGACCTTAAATGACTTTAAGGACTCGGTGCCAGCACTGGAGAATTTCTATAAGAAATACAATTCCCGGCATCCGCTGGTGTCCTATCGGTTGGGTTTTCATGCTGAGTATACGACATCAGAAGTGTTATTAAAGGAGCTGTCTGCATTGGCAAGGCAGTATCAGGCACCGGTTTATACGCATCTTTCAGAAACCCAAAGAGAGGTGGAAGAATGTATCGAACGCTATGGGAAAAGCCCGGTGGAGGCACTGGCGGATCTGGGGCTGTGGGATCATGGCGGAGGTGGCTTTCATTGTGTCCATGTATCAGAGGCAGATATCCGGATCATGAAGGAGAAGGGAATCTGGGCTGTGACAAATCCCGCCAGCAATGCGAAGCTGGCAAGCGGTATCGCACCGGTCACGGCGATGCTGGAGCAGGGGATTCCTATGGCAATCGGAACCGATGGACCTGCCAGCAATAACTGCCTGGATATGTTCCGGGAGATGTTTCTGGTGACGGCACTGGCAAAGCTGCGGCAGAAGGATGCATCGGCCTGTCCGGCAGAAACCGTGCTGATGATGGCAACAACCGGGGGAGCCGGAGCAATGGGACTAAAGGATTGTGACTGCATTGCCCCCGGAAAGCAGGCGGATCTGATCGTGATTGACCTGCAGCGACCGAATATGCAGCCGGAGCATCAGATCTTAAAAAATCTGGTGTATAGCGGATCAAAAGAGAATGTATATCTGACGATGGTGGCCGGTAAGATCTTATATGAGAATCATACCTTTTACACAGGGGTATCGCCGGAGACGGTATATCGTGAGGTTCGACAGGATATTGAGCGGCTTAAGAAGGAATCGTAAGAGAAATACGTAGAAGGATGGTCTCATTTGTCGAACGTCTTAAGTTGATTTGAAAATAGCATCGGTGCAATACTGTACAGGAACAGAACTGGGCGCAGCAGATCTGTTCCTGTGTACGTTTTAAATCATAATTCAGGGGGAATCTATTATGCAGAAAATATGGATGTTATTTGAAAACCAGAGCCTGTTTGTATATGTAATTGCGGGAGTGTGCTTATGGGGAGTGCTTAGTAAGCTGATTCTGCAGGGACGGCTGCATCGGCTGCTAAAGGCATCCGAAACTATGGCATCTACGACGCAGCGGCAGTTGAGAACCATGCGGAATCATTATGAAAATAATTTAAATATGGACCTTCAGATACATAATATGCAGGCCTTTGTGGACAAACATCTGCTGCAACTGAGGTGCTGTGGAATACCCATACGGCTATGGGATAATATGACGCTGGAGATGGCACTGTTGTCTGTGGCAACCGGAGGGCTGGGAATCCTAAATGCGATTCATAGGGGCTATGGCGAGGAAGTCATCTATAGTATATTGATGGCTACGATCGTTTCCTGTGCATGTTTGCTGACAATGGAGAATATATTTCGAATAGAGAATTCCATAGACCGACTGGAAGCGAATATCGAAGATTATCTGGAAAATAATCTGCAGAATCGGCTGGGCAGGCCGCTGGTGCAGCGATCTGCCAGAGGAACAAGGCAGACGGCTGTTACACAGGAAACGGCAGACGGTATACAGGAACAGCCGGAAGCTGTACGGGTGGATCGAATGCAGACAGTGGGAGCAGGGCGGGCAGCCGCCCGCCCCCATTCTGTAGCGCCTGATACAGAGAACCCTAAAGAGCGGGAAACTTCGGAAGACTATGAAGAGATTCCAGAGTATGAGGTTCGCAGAAGTACGGGAAAAACACCGTTACAGCAGGGGGCAGCAGTCAGACAGGACGTCATTGCTGAACAGGAGGCAGCAGCCGGACAGGAAGCGGAAGTCGTCGCCCAGGTCTTACGGAACTTTTTCTCCAGTTAAGAGCAGAAAGGAAGGATCAGGTGAAAAGTAGGATAGTTCGTTGGCTCATAGGAGTCGTTTTGATTGGAGTGCTGGCAGGTATGAGCGGCTGTGGAGAAATCAAGGTGGTAGATATGAGCCGGGAAGGAGAAGAAACTGCGAAGGATCCATCAGAGGAAGGAGGGGGAGATGCAGAAGTATCCGTCACAGAGGAGACGGCAGAGGTGCCGTCAACAGAGATCATAGAGCGTTCCGATCAGGAATATGAGGCAATCAGCAATGAACCGGAAGCATGGTGGTTTAAACGGAATGAAGAGCACCAGCCCTCCGGTTGCCAGGAAGACTTTGATATCAGCCAGTATCATGCATATTATGTGAATCGGGACGCGGAAGATATGGTGATCTACCTGACGTTTGACTGTGGATATGAAAATGGATATACAGCCGAGATTCTGGATACACTAAAGGAACAGAATGTCAAGGCTGTATTTTTTGTGACGCAGACCTATATCCGGGATAATCCGGATCTGGTGATTCGTATGAAGGAAGAAGGCCATCTGGTGGGAAATCATACGATTACGCATCCGAGTCTTCCATCCTTGTCAATCGAGGAACAACGCCAGGAAATCACGGGATGTGCGGCCTATATGAAGGAAGCAACCGGGTATGAGATGGATCCGTATATTCGTCCACCTAAGGGAGAATATAGCGAGCGGACACTGCAGTTGTGTGAGGATCTCGGATACTGTACGATATTCTGGAGCATGGCTTATCTGGACTATGAGGTAAATAACCAGCCAACGCCGGAGTATGTCATCCAGCATTTTGATAAATACTGCCATCCGGGAGCCATGCCGCTTCTTCATAATGTATCCAGTGCAAACACAGCCGCCCTGCCACAGTTGATACGAAATCTTCGCGAGGCCGGATATCGCTTTGGTACAATTGATGAATTTTGCCACTTTTAGTCATAATGTAGGAAATAGGGGGAAAAACCGCCGAATAGTGCTTGAATTTCATGATTGCATTTGATACACTAAGGGGTGCGAAGAATATAAGTATTGCGCGGAGAGAAAATACAGATAAGGAGAGATAGTAATGGACTACAATATTAGTTTTGATTACAGTAATGCAAGATTCATGGTTTCAGATGATAATCTGAAGGCTATGAGCAAGCGGGTATTAGATGCGAAGGAAGTACTGGTAAGTCGTACCGGAGCAGGTAATGACTTTCTGGGATGGCTGGATCTGCCTATCAACTATGATAAAGAAGAGTTTGCCAGAATCAAGAAGGCAGCAAAGAAGATTCAGAGTGATTCTGAGATCCTAATTGTAATCGGTATTGGTGGTTCTTATCTCGGTGCGAGAGCAGCGATCGAAGCATTAAGACACAGTTTCTATAATGTCATTCCAAAGGAGCAGCGTAAGACTCCACAGATCTTTTTTGCGGGAAATAACATCAGTTCCACTTATCTGGAGCATTTGTTAGAGGTTGTAGGAGATCGCGATTTCTCCATTAATATAATATCAAAGTCCGGTACAACAACAGAGCCGGCGATTGCATTCCGACTGTTCAAGCGTCTTCTGATCGAGAAATACGGAGAGAAGGAAGCAGCAAAGAGAATCTATGCTACCACAGATAAGGAGAAGGGTGCATTGAAGCATCTGGCAGACGCAGAAGGCTATGAGACCTTCGTAGTTCCGGATGATGTAGGTGGTCGTTTCTCTGTTCTGACAGCCGTTGGGCTTCTTCCAATCGCTGTTTCCGGAGCAGATATTGATAAGCTGATGGAAGGTGCTGCATATTCCAGAGACTTCTGTCTGACACAGCCATTTGAAGCAAACTACGCATTACAGTATGCGGCTATCCGTAATATCCTGTTAGAGAAGGGTAAGACGATGGAGATTCTGGCAAATTATACCCCATCTGTTCATTATATCGGTGAATGGTGGAAGCAGCTGTTCGGTGAGTCAGAAGGTAAGGATGGAATGGGTCTGTTCCCTACAGCCTGTGACTTTACAACCGATCTTCATTCTTTGGGTCAGTTTATTCAGGATGGTACCAAGAATCATATCGAGACTGTACTGGATGTACAGAATCCTCGTAGAAAGATCATCATGGAGCAGGAGGACAATGATCTGGATGGTATGAACTATCTGGCGGGCAGAACGGTAGATTTCATCAACCGTCAGGCTATGACCGGAACGATTCTGGCACATGTGGATGGTCAGATTCCAAACCTGAAGATCACGATTCCACATATGGATGAGTATTGCCTGGGTGAGCTGTTCTACTTCTTCGAGTTTGCATGCGGTGTCAGTGGATATGTACTGGGTGTTAATCCGTTCAACCAGCCGGGTGTAGAAAGCTACAAGAAGAATATGTTTGCATTACTTGGAAAGCCGGGATATGAGGAGCAGCGTGAGCAGTTAAAGGCTCGTTTAGAGAATCAGTAAAGTGATGGTTCAGATCGCTTAGTATTGTAATAGTATCCGCATGCACAAGGACATTGGAGAATGACTGTGTATGCGGATTTTTTATAGAACAGAAGGAGGTTGGAATGAATAGAAGAAAGAAGAATCGGATCGGGATGCGGATCTTTGCTGTTCTTATGTTCATTGCGGTCTCCTGTATCGGGATAGAGCCGGAACCGACCAGACCGGATGTATTTTCCAACACAAAGGAAACAAAGCAGCAGATAGGGAAAGCGGTTCCGAACCTTGAAGCAGGGGCGGTAGAAGAAACGGCTGCGTCTGATGCAGAACCGGTATTTGAAATGCCGCCAGAGACACCGGAAGCGACCGAAACAGAGACACCGACGGAAGAGATTTCGGATCCGTTTTCTGATGCGGTATTTCTGGGAGATTCCCGGACAGAAGGGTTTGTGAATCTGACGGATATTCATACTACAGCATATGCATACCGGGGGATGAATGTGGCATCCGTCTATACAGATCCGGTCATTAATATAAATGGAACCAATATGACAGTTATGGAGGCACTGGCGGGAACCAGCTATAACCGGGTATATCTGATGTTTGGTGTGAATGAAACCGGGTGGCCGAATGAAGGGATATTCATCGAGGACTATCGACGGATCATCGAAGATATAAAAGCACAGAATCCGTCTGCTCAGATTTATATACAGTCTATATTGCCGGTGAGCCAGACTGTATCCGATAGCAGTGCCTACATAAAAAATGACCGGATTCGGCTGTATAATGAACTTCTGCAGGGGCTGGCAACGGAAGAACAGGTCACCTTTATAAATGTAGCGGAAGCAGTGTCCACAGATGGAGTACTGCCGGAGGATGCTGCAGTGGATGGTATCCATTTAAAGAAAGAATACTGTGATAAATGGCTGGAATATCTTCGGCAATACAGCTAGGAAGAATTGAAAAAATCGTCTGATTGTGCTACAGTAAATTTATGTATTTACATTTTAGAAGAAGTGGTAAAGGGGAGAAGCATATGAAGACGATTAGAACAAAAGTTGTGGCACTGGTAGCAATCTGTACGATCGTATCCACGCTCATTTGTGGTGGATTGAGTTTGGTTGGGATCATGAGTGTATCCAATGAGGATGCCAGTCAGATTATGTCGATGGAGTGTAAAAATAACGCTGAGGAGATCAATACAACACTGAGTCGGGTAGAACAGTCAGTAGATACACTGGCGAGCCTTGCGGAACAGTCCCTGACGGATCTGGAGGAATTCCAGACCAATCCGGAGTATGTAGAGGAATATACGGAACGGATCCGGCCGGTAGCGTTGCAGTTTGCAGAGAATACAGAGGGGGCATTAACCTATTACATCCGGTACAATCCGGAGTTTACAGAGCCAACTTCCGGTATTTTTGCAACCAGAGAGTCTGAGGATGATGCATTTACACAGTTAACGCCAACGGACTTTAGTGTCTATGATTCCAGTGATGTAGAGCATGTAGGTTGGTATTATGTACCGGTTGGAAACGGAGCTGCTACATGGATGGATCCTTATCTGAATTCTAATATTAATGTCTATATGATATCCTATGTAGTTCCAATTTATGCCGATGGTGTATCCGTAGGTGTGGTTGGTATGGATATCGACTTCAGCAAGATCGAGAATATGGCAGGGGAAATACAGCTGTATAAGACCGGTGGTGCTTGTATTCTGAACTCTGAGAATCAGGTGGTATATCACGATAGCGTAGAGTTTGGTACCGATCTGGGAGAGATGGGAAACGGTGAACTGAAAGAACTGGATGCGAATATAGCAGATGACAGCAAGGCAGGAACAGAGTTGATCTATAGCTGGAATGGCGTGAAGAAGATCTGTTACTATGAGATATTAGAAAATGGAATGAAGCTGGTGCTTTCGGTTCCGAAAGCAGAGATTCAGGCATCGTTAACTTATATCATCTGGATGAGTATACTGGCAAGTGTGATTGCAATCATTGTGTCAGCAGTGGTAGGCTTCTTCAGCAGTAACGGTATTGTAACGCCAATCAAACAGGCGACGGGAATGATCCAGCGGACCGCTGATCTGAATCTGCGTCAGGATGAAAATATGGAGCGGCTGTGTCATCGGAAAGACGAGATCGGAGCGATGGCACAGGCGATGCAGATGATGAATGCCAGACTGATGGATATGGTACGGAAGCTGGAAGAAACCGGAATCATTGTTATGCAGAATGCAGAACAGTTAAAGAACAGTTCGGGTAATATCGGTGAGATGTGCGGTGATAATTCTGCTACAACACAGGAGCTGGCAGCAGCGATGGAAGAGTCATCTGCTACGGCAGAAACTGTATCACAGAACATTGAGACTGTAAATAAAAACGCAAAGGAGATCCAGCAGTTATCTCAGGATGGAGAAAGTGATTCACAGAAGATCTTAGAGCGTGCCGAGGCACTGAGTGCTACAACACTGGAAGCAACCAACCGAACAAAGGCGATGTATGAGCAGGTACGGCAGGAGACAGAAGAAGCAATCGAGAAGTCTAAGGCAGTTGATCGCATCAATGAGCTGACACATACCATTATGGAGATATCCGCCCAGACGAATCTATTGGCATTAAATGCATCCATCGAGGCGGCACGGGCCGGAGAATCAGGAAGAGGATTTGCGGTTGTTGCGGATGAGATTGGCAATCTAGCCAGTCAGACACAGAATACGGTAAATGATATTGATGCCATTATTAAGGAAGTATATGAGGCAGTGAACAGTATGGGACAGTGCCTGAATACTTCTACGGAGTTTCTGGAAGGCACCGTATTGGCAGATTATAATGAATTCCAGCAGGTTGGAGCGCAGTATGCAGAGGATGCCGGCAACTATCGGAAGAATATGATGGAGATTGGAGAGGCTGTGCAGGCACTGGGTACAGCGATTGACGAGATTACGGATGCGGTAGAAGGCATTAGCAGAATGGCAGAAGAATCGGCAGAAGGTATCTCAGTTATAGCGGAGAAGACCTCTGAGATCGTTCAGAAGGTAAGTGATGAAGGAGACCTGGTGACGACGAATCTGGATAAGGCGCAGACACTGAGTGATATTGTCGGAACATTTACCATTGATGAGTAGATAAAGTCGGAGGAGATATGGCAGATAAGATCTTGCTGGTTGAGGATGATTATGCACTGGCCATGGGAACCGAGTATGCACTGCAGGCAGAAGGGTATCAGGTACTTCATGCCGGTAGTCTTCAGATGGCCAGAACGATGCTCAATGAGAAGCCGGATCTGATACTTCTGGACGTGATGCTGCCGGACGGAACCGGATATCAGTTCTGTCGGGAAGTACGGGGGACGGATGTACGGATTCCGATTTTATTTCTAACGGCTGTCGGGGAAGAAGTCAATATCGTACAGGGACTGGAGCTGGGAGCAGATGATTATATAACAAAGCCTTATCGTGTAAAAGAGCTGTTGTCCAGAATCGCTGCGAATCTGAGACGTGCAAGAGTGCAGGGAAACATGGATCCGACTGTGGCCGGAAGTGGGGCGGAGATCTATACCTTTGGTAAACATCGGTTTTATTTACAAAAGCTGCGCCTGATGGATGGGGAACAGCCCGTAGATCTGACACCGAGTGAGCTGCGGTTGTTACGGGAACTGATACGAAATGAAGGACAGGTATTGACACGAAATCAGTTGCTGGAACGGCTGTATGATACCGGTGAGTCCTTCGTAGATGATAATACATTGTCTGTATATATGAAGCGGTTAAGAGATAAGCTGGGAGTGGATGCGGATCGAATCGATACCGTTCGGGGAATTGGGTACCGGTTCCGGAAAGAGAGTGATTATGCAGAGTAATTATGAAAGAAATCGATTTCGTATCCGTTATGGTATAACAACCGGGAGTCTGATGCTGGTGCTGGCAATCTGGTGCAGGATCGTGTGGGGAGCATGGAACTGGAAGATCTTCGGAGTTCTGGGAATTGTGTTCCTGTTTACAGTGATATTGTATCATATTACCTATCACATGCTGAATAGTGCGTATACCGATGTCGAGCGTGTGTCACAGATTATGGCAGATATGATGGAGAAAGGAATTGATCCGCCCACAGAAGAGTATCGAGAGGGAACCGTTGGTATTCTATATAGCAACTTTTATAAGATGGTATATGCGTTAAGAGAAAGCAAAAACCGGGAGATGGAGGAAAAACTGTTTCTACGGGATATTATATCGGATATTTCACACCAGCTAAAGACACCGCTGGCATCTTTGACGGTGTTTGTTGATCTCCTTTTGGAGGATAAGGTCGAAGATCCGGAACGGAAAAAGCAGATCTTAAGGGAATCGCAAAATCAGTTAAGTCGGATGGAGTGGATGGTGCTGTCTATGTTGAAGTTGGCACGGATTGAGGCGGGGGCGATACAGTTTGAGAGACAGGAGGCACGACTGCTTTCACTTTTATCTGAGGCCGGAGAGAGTGTCCGGTATCTGATTACGAGCCGTCATCAGACGCTGACGATTGACTGCATGGAAGATATTCAACTGCTATGTGACCGGGACTGGCTGGTAGAGGCAATCATTAATCTGCTAAAGAATGCTTCTGATTACTCCGGAGAGGGAGACTCCATTCAGATCGAAGCAGAGCAGACGAATGTATATACACGTATCTATGTGAAGGATGAAGGGGTCGGAATCGCAGAGGAAGAGCTTCCGCATATCTTTGATCGTTTTTACCGCGTGCATCAGGATGTGAATCCGAACAGTGTGGGAATCGGTCTGTCTCTGACGAAGTCGATCGTGGAAGGGATGGAAGGAACCATCCGGGTAAAGAGTGAACCGGGGGAGTATACCTGGTTTATTATTACATTTTTGAGGTGATTTCGGAATCTTACAAAATCGTAAGATGGTTTGTCACGGAAATGCAAGATAGGACTGTTATGATAGGTATAGTTGAATGAGACTATACCTTTTTTATGTTGGGAGAGATGATATGGATAATTACAGTAAGCTGGCGATTCGATATCTGAAAATGAACAGGCGGAGAAGCAACATAACCATACTGGGTGTTGTGATAACAACAGCGCTGTTGTTTTTGTTCTTAAACTTGTCCTACTGCGGACTGTTGCATATGCGGGAAACCTATCGGGCAGACGGTGATTATGAGATGGTGTTTTTTACGCAGACAGAGGAGTCGGCGAAGCAGCTGTTAGCGGATTCCAGAGTGCAAAGTGCGTACCTGGGACCGTACTATTACCAGGATATCCATGGGATTGAGGAAGAGGTTTTGTATCCGAACTGTCTGTATGTAAATGTAGTTCATCCATACTCGATGGAGCGGGTATTTCAGGCACTGTGTTCGGAGTATGGTGTGGAAGGAGAGTTAAATTCCTCAGTAGCATCCACCTATTTTCAGGGAGGCGAAGATGACCTGATGGTGGTTGTAATCCTGTTCATTTTGTTAGTTGCATATATTATGGCAATCTTTGGAGTCGGAATTGTACGAAATGCCATTCAGTTAAATGCACTGGAGAATATCAGAGACTATGGAAATCTACGGTGCATCGGAGCAACTAATCGCCAATTGAAAGGTATGATTTATCTGCAGGGAGCGATACTGGAACTGACCGGAATCGGAATTGGTATGCTTTTGGGTATAGGGATCAGTGCCGTGGTAACGAGTATTTTAGAGTGGCCGGTAGGATTTCAGCCGCTGATTCTGCCGATTATCCTGATTCTTTTTATGGGGGATCTGTACTTTACCATGGGAGAGAACAGTAAACTGATCACCCGGATGTCACCGGTCAGTGCGATACGGGGAGAATATCGGATCCGAAAGGAGAAAATCCGGCTTCATAAGAGCCGGCTGTTGGGTAGAATCTTTGGTGTTGACGGAGATTATGCGTATAAGAGTCTGATGCGGAATCCGAAACGGTTCTATCGAACCATTGGAGCTATGACGATAGGGATGGCAATGGTCATTACCTGTGCTGGTTTGTGGAATACAGTTGTACAAACGGCAACAGAGACGAAAAGAGGTTACGGATACTATCAGCTATATGTAAACAATACGCTGAATGGAACGGAGACCATAGAGAATGCACAGGCAAGTCTTCCTTCCGCGAAGCTGCTGGAAGAAGTAACAGAGTTTCCGACCGTAACAGAGAGCCGGAGAGTGTATGCGGCAGATGCCTGGCTGGCAGATGCGGAGACATATTACAGTCATTATGATCAGAAATATTGGGGACAATTTTCATGGAAACAAACATGGTTGGAGAATTATGTCATGATGCAGGAAGATCAGAAGGTTGATGAGGAGGCCCGCAGTCAGAGTGTAAATGAGTTGATGCCATTGACCTGCTATGGATATGATGCGGCAGGAATCAAACGATGCCAGTCGACGTTAATTGCAGGTTCGCTGGATATCAGTGAGGATGGAATCATTCTGGTGAATCCTACAAAAACATATTGGATCGACACTGAGAATGGAAGTACCTATCAGACGATTACAACTACAGATTACCGCGTGGGAGATACGATTTCTCTGGTCAATATGCGACGGTTTCGGGAAATGATGGAACCAAAACTGCAGGAGATCGATACACAAAGAGATGAAGAACAGGCAAGACTTCGGGAGCAATATACAGACACAGAGGACGCCAATAAGCTGGATAATGAGCTGTGGCTGGCAGAAAGTCAGGCGGAATGTAATCGGCGGGATGCTGCCTATGCCTGCTGGAAGACGTTAATGGATGAGGGCGATTATAGAACCTATACGATCGAAGCAATCTTATCGGAGGATCCGAATGCGGCGGCAAGTATCGATGAAGAATCGTATTATATAGGAGATTGTAAGCTGATCCTGCCTATGGAGCAGTATTATTCGATAACCGGAACGGATGAGAGTATGTCCACCGGAATACAGTACCATTTGGAAAGTGACAGAGAGGCTACGAGATTAAATGAGATCTGGAGCGAAATGTGGGATGCAGTTGTCAATGGGGGGGATAGTCCACAGGTAACCGTTTCAGAATACCTATGGACAGTGGAAGAGATAAGGAGCATGCAGACACCATTGTTAATTGCAGTATTGATTCTGATATTTATTATCCTTATGTCTGCATTGAACTTCATAAATGCAACTGCCAGTAACCTGCATCTGCGGCGAAAGGAGTTTGCACAGCTACAGGTGATCGGCGCATCAAAGAAACGAATTATGAAAATGACGTTAATGGAAGGTATTATAACGACACTCATAGCAGATCTTTGCGGCGTGTTCTTGGGTGTCGGCATCAGCATCTGGTTGAACTACTATATAGGACAGGTCTGGGATATGCCATATCATTTCCCATATGTGGCAGTGGCGGTTTGTGTGATCGGGTCGTTCCTACTACTGGTAGGCTCCATCTATGTACCAATGCGCAGGTTGACCGGAGAGATGATTTCGGATCTGACCAGTGGCGGGGATTGATCGAATATGAACGAAAATAGCGGAATAATAGGAGGAATCGCATATGGATATTGTAACAATGGAACATGTGACAAAGGTATACGGAGAAGGGGATAGCAGAGTGTGGGGGCTACATGATGTTAGTCTGACGATTCAACAGGGAGAGGTTGTGTCAATCGTAGGAGCGTCCGGTTCCGGAAAATCAACCTTGCTTCACATCATGGGTGGTGTGGACAGTCCCACCAGCGGAAAGGTTGTGGTAGACGGAAAGGATATTACGAAGCTGAATGATGAACAGATGGCAATTTTTCGGAGAAGAAAGGTAGGATTTGTATTCCAGGCATATCATTTGATTCCGGTATTGACAGTGGAGGAGAATATTACGATGCCGATCCTGCTGGATCATCGAAAGCCGGATAAGGAGTATGTAGAACGAATTATGGAGATGTTAGGACTTCAGGATCGTAGAAAGCATTTGCCGAATCAGTTATCCGGTGGTCAGCAGCAGAGAACCGCGATTGCCAGAGCTTTAGCAAACCAGCCGTCGTTGATACTGGCAGATGAACCGACAGGAGCGCTGGACTCCAAGAACGGAAATGAGGTCATTGCATTGCTGCAAAACTCCGTAAAACAATTAAATCAGACATTAGTTCTGATTACCCATAATATTGACCTGGCAAGAGAGGCTGATCGTATCATTAAGATCGTGGACGGAGAGATTCAGGAACCGGCATGATAGGATGAGAAAGTGAGGAAAGAATATTATGAATCGAACGAAATTAAGAGGAATCTGTGTATGTCTGTTCACCTGTCTGGTGCTTCTGCTGACCTTTGTTTGTCCGGATCCGGTGCAGGCAGCAACACCCAGAGTTATGATGTGGGGATATTCTGTGACAGAGGGAGAAATCTATGCAGGAGAAGAATTTGAACTGTCGCTGGTACTTCGTAATACAGCGACAACGACTGTAAAAAATGTTAAACTGACGATTTCTACCGAACAGGGAGAATTCCTTCCGGTAGATGGCGCGGGAACGGCTTATGCAGCAAAGATCGGTGGGCAGCAGGAGGAAACATTTACATTTAAACTGGAAGCCATACATGGATTAGCGGAAAAGTCGTACAAGTTGAAGCTGAAGACAGAGTATGAGGGAAATGACGGGACCGGTTATACCGTCGAAGAAGAGATCTTTCTTCCGGTTTCATTAAAACAGAGACTATCGGTTACAGATGTATTTATTCCGGAGAGCGACATTCAACTGGGGGATACTGTAGAGGTTGGAGCATCTGTTAATAATCTGGGAGATGGGACGCTGTATCATGTATCTGCTCATTTGAGTGGAGATAACATAGAAGAAGCAATCAGCTATATCGGGAATATTGATGCCGGAAAGCAGGGCAACATTGATATATTAACAAAGGCAACTGCGGTGTCGGAAATGGGAAACAAAAATAAACTGACGATTACATACGAAGATCAGAAGGGGAACCAACAGGAGGAAACGTATGAAATATCGGTGTTGGTGGCACAGCCAAGCTACGAGAATCTGGAGAAAGTAAAGGAAGCACCAAATTACGGAAAAATCTGGACCAGAATCATACTGGTGGCAGTGGGTGTACTGCTGATAGCAGGGATTACGATCGGTATAATAAGAAAACGGAAAAGAAAGCAGAAGATGCTGGAGGAATTTTAGTTTATGAGATGGATATGGCATATGTGTTATGTAAATATGAGACAAAGAGGGATACGGACCTGGCTTACCATACTGGGAGTTGTGATCGGTGTCATATCCATTGTGTCATTAATGGGCATCGGACTGGGAGTAAAAAAAGAGCTTCTGCACATGACAGAAAGTGAGGGAGGGGCTACACAGATATCGATCTACGGCATCACTGAGGGAAAACGGAAGGATAGGATGTTGACAGATCGTAGATTGCAGGAGGTTATGGATCTGGAGGGCGTGGCGGCTGTCTATCCGGTTCTGACTGTCAATGCGGAGATTATGTATAAGCAGTATCAGGGGTATTGGCAGATTCGGGGCGTGCCAACGGAGTATCTGCAGGCTATGAACACATTACATGATGTGTATCCTGCCGGCACCGGACAAAAGCCGGAGCTGATCATGGGAAATCAGGCAGTGGCACTTTTGTATAATAATACAACAGGAATCAGTTATGGTGAGATCTATGAGGGAAAAACGATTGATTTATCCGGGGAAACGCTGGAACTGAAGTTGGGTGATGGAGATGCGGAAATAGAAACCCGGATGGATATAGCAGATATGACAAAAGAGGATTCCTATAGTATCTATTGTGATATCAATGTATTGAAGTTGTATCTGAAACGTCAGGCAGCCGGTGGATCGGTGATCGGGCAGCCGGTGGATTCTAATGGAGACAGTTATCAGGAATGGATCTATAGTGAGGCAATCGTAGAGGCAGAGGATATTGATGCAGTTGACAAGCTGGTAAAGAACCTGCAGGATATGGGCTATCAGGCAGAAAGCAATAAGGAATTTGTGGACTATATGCAAAAGGCAACAAAGATTGCACAGATGGTGCTGGCGGGCATTGGTATGATTGCATTAGTTGTGGCAGTAATCGGAATCGGAAATACGATGACAACAGCGGTGTATGACCGGGTACAGGATATCGGAATCTTAAAGGTGTTGGGATCAGATCCGGGGGAGTTGCTGTATTTGTTCTTGCTGGAGTCCGGAATACTGGGTGGAATGGGAGGCCTGATAGGAGTATTAATCTCGTATGGTATAACAGAACTTTTGGTAAATCATCTGGCAGTAAAGCTAATGAATCTGCCACAAGGAACTACGCTGGCGATTATACCATGGTGGCTGGCTGTAGCGGCATTCATATTTGCAATCCTGTTGGGCATTGCTGCCGGATTCTTCCCGGCTCGTTGGGCGGCAAGATTAAAACCAATAGAGGCAATGGGAAAATAAGGGAGTTATTTGCAATGCAATTCTGCTTCCAGTTTCTGTAGTTCCTTTGGAAATAGTGTCATAGTGTCTCCCTTGCTTGTTAATAGTTGTATTATCCAAGTAGAT
>ERZ1026856.261-NODE-261-length-36539-cov-7.378659_pt1 | contig 36539 bp, 31 predicted proteins | sample MGYA00380158_ERZ1026856 | MGnify/ENA primary metagenome ERZ1026856 (study PRJEB33269, sample SAMEA4719794) | human gut metagenome | biome: human-associated habitat; feature: organic feature; material: feces | place: Cameroon | collected 2013-10 ...
CACAAAAGCTGATAGTCGAATAAGCAGACAATCGGTAAACACTTCAAGGGGAGCCGCATGGCTCCCCTTTTTCGTTTCTATAAACGATTAAAAAAGAGAAGCGGCACAAGTCAGTTGTGCCGCTTCTCTTTTAATGACGATGGTTTTCTACAATTTTATTTCTTCTCCCGAGGCGTTGAGGAATACGTATTCCATAATGCCTGTTTCAGTCGAAGTCTTTACTTTTAATTTGATACCGTATTGTTTCGCCCATTGTTTTCTCTGGTTCTTGAACAACCCTTTGTTTATGTATGAAGTAACGAAAGGGTGTGCCAAGAGAGTGAGCTGTTTTTCGTTCTGCTCCTGAGCAAGATACTTTATGTCGCTTTCTATTTCGTTTATAATAGAAAGAGAGGATTGTATTTTGCCGCTTCCCTTGCAGACAGGGCATACTTCCGAGAGATCGACACATATTGCAGGTCTTACTCTCTGTCTCGTTATCTGCATGAGGCAGAATTTGCTCAAAGGTAATATCGTATGCTTTGCTCTGTCTTTCTGCATTTCCTCTTCCATCTTGTTGAGAAGAAGTTTGCGATTGGCTGATACTGCCAAATCGATGAAGTCGATTACTATGATACCGCCTAAATCTCTCAAACGCATTTGTCGAGCTATCTCTACGGCAGCTTCGCAATTAACAAGGAGGGCATTCTCTTCCTGATCTTCGGAAGACTTGCTGCGGTGTCCGCTGTTTACGTCTATCACATGCATTGCCTCCGTTTGTTCTATGACGAGGTATATCCCGCTGCGGATTGTAACCACTTTTCCGAAAGAGTTTCTGATTTGTGAGGCTACTCCGAACTGTTCGAATATAGGCGTTTGCATTTTGTACAAATGCAGTATATCTTCTTTCTCGGGACAAATGGAAGTGATGTATCCCTTTATTTCATCGTGCAAGTCGGTATCGTTGACATACACGCTGTTGAATTCCTCTGTCAACAGTTCTCTCAATATGACGGAGGTCTTATCCAATTCGGAAACCAATTTGGCAGGCGGTAAAGCTTTGGGCAACTTCTTCTTTATGGTGTCCCATCTTGCAAGCAAGCCTTTCATGTCATTGTCCAAATCGGCAGCCGATTTGCCCTCGGCTATTGTGCGTATGATAACGCCGAAATTATCGGGCTTTATGCTTTTTATCAGTTTCCTGAGCCTGTTCCGCTCCTCCATGGATTGTATCTTTTGAGAGACGGAGACTTTGTCGGTAAACGGTGTCAACACCAAATAACGCCCTGCAAAGGACAGTTCCGTTGTCAATCGCGGTCCTTTTGTGGAGATTGCCTCCTTGCTTATTTGCACAAGAATAAGCTGTCCTTGTTTTAGGGTTTCTCCTATCTTGCCGCCTTTTTCCAGCTTTGTGTCTTTGAACGAAGCAAAGTCAACCGAATCCAAACTGTTGGCAAGCCCGGCTTTGGTGAATTTTTCAAGGGCATTGTAGTACAAGCCCAAGTCGAGATAATGTAGAAAACCATCTTTCGAAAAGCCCACATCCACAAAGGCAGCATTCAAACCCGGCAATATTTTCTTTACCTGACCGAGAAAGATGTCGCCTACAACGTGGGTCATTTCCGATTTACCTTGATGCAATTCCACCAGACGCTTATCCTCCAAGAGAGCAATATCGACCCCTGACGGCTTTACATCGATAATCAAATCCTTGTTCACTTGATTTCGGTATTAGATGATTAAAAAAAGTATTGCGAAACACTTATCTGCTCGTCTAAATGTTCCGCAATAGCATTTCAAAAGTCCAACGAGAAGATTATTTCTTCTTATGTCTGTTCTTTCTTAGACGCTTTTTACGTTTGTGCGTTGCCATCTTATGGCCTTTTCTTTTCTTTCCGCTTGGCATAACTCTGAATATTTAGATTGTTATTTTACTTGTTTCACGTTCTTTTTTACCGATTCCATGAAGACCTTTGCAGGCTTGAAGGAAGGTATGTAATGAGCCGGTATTATGATGGTAGTATTCTTGGAAATGTTTCTACCTGTTTTCTCCGCTCTTTTCTTTACAATAAAGCTGCCGAAACCTCTCAAATATACATTTTCTGCTTCCGGTCTTGTCAAGGCATCTTTCAGTACAGTCATGAATGCTTCCACAGTTTCCTGAACTGCCATTTTCTCTATGCCTGTTCTTTGTGCAATTTCTGCAACGATTTCTGCTTTTGTCATATTCTTTCTAACCTATTATAATTTATAAAATCTTCTTCGATACAAGTTCGCTACTCCCCGAGCGAGGACTTAACGACCTCTGGTAGAGTTTGCAAAGATACAAAAAAAATTGATTGGCAAGCAAAAACGATTTATTTTCAGCGGTATTTTGCCGAATATCGTCTCGAACGAGTCGAGTCTTCCAATGAAAAAACATGAAAAATCAGTTCAAGAACTCGTTTCCGTCCTTTATTCTCGAACATAAATAAGTCCATGACAGGCTCTCTTGCTTCAAGGTGCGGAAAACATACTTCCTGCCCGATTTGTTTGTCAGCTTATTGGAACGAACACAAGGATTTATCCGCAGGAAATACTTATACGGACAACCGAGCTTCCTCGCAAAAGCCGCCATATTCGAAATTGAAGAATCCACCACGACCTCATTATATTCCAAAGGTTGATGGCAATCCTTCTTCCTCACATAAAAACCATACTGTTGCGGGTTCTGCATAAGGATTTTGTATGCCAGAATGCGATACACATACCTTGCCGTCTCCGAATTTATTGCCAACTCCCAATAAGACCTGCATTCCTGCTGCTTCATCTTCGCACGCACTCCCGCCTCACCGCAGTTATACGCCGCACAAGTCAAAGCCCAATCCCCCAACCGTCCATGCACCGCCTTCAAAAACTGCACTGCCGCCTTGGTCGATTTCCTCAAATCATACCTCTCGTCCCACTCCGCATTCACCTCCAAACCATGTTCCTTTGCCGTCGCAGGCATAAACTGCCAAAAGCCCGAAGCCTTTGCCGGCGAGGTAACATCATTCAAAGCACTCTCCGCCACTGCTAAATATTTCAAATCCTCCGGAGCTCCGAACTCCGCAAGCAGTCGCTCTATTTCGGGAAAGAATCTCCAAGAACGCTTCAAAACCAAAAACGTGGAGCTGTGTTGGTACATGATAGCCGTCAACTCCCTGTCCAGAGCCTCCCTCACAAACACATTATCCAACGGCACCACCTGCCCGCAAAAGCTCAACGAATCCGGCAAAGGAGCCGAAAAATTTTGCAGATGTTCGTTAATCATACCCCTGTATTCCACCTCGGGCGAAGGCACCCTTTTGGAAAAAATAAAAACCTGACAGCAAATCGAAACAAGCCCGATGGCAACTGCCACAACGCTCAACAGCAACGACCAATTAAATCTTTTCATAATATCCACCAATGCTCAAATCAAGTTGCAGATGCAATTTATCCGTAAAACCATCTGTTGTGGTCGCAAAGGTAGTAAAAAACATCCACGAAGAGAATGAAAGCCGAAGTTTTCATCAAAGAGTTTCGTGATTTCTATACCTAATCAAGATATGTGCTTCGGCTTATTCAAAGGATTTTTATTTGTCAGCAAACGTGAGTTCTATTGTCGGTGTATCCGATAGGGGTTTGTTTTTACAGCAATCGGAGATGACGATCTTCCCTCGTCATCTCCGATTATCTTACCGACAAGACCAAACAGCCTGTCGAAAAATCCTCTTGCTGCGACCTATTTTGCGATATGCCTTTTCAAAAGCATCTTTTGTGCTGCAACAATGACCTCTCGTAAATCAAGAGATTTTGCATAGATGGAACTGTAATCGGAGTAACCTATGGTATTTATAAAAAGGCTTTCCTCTTCCGCAGCTATCTTCTGATACATGCTTTGCACCTGCTCGTAAGTTTCTGTTCCCCAGATTTGATTAATCATTCCCACCGTACTTTTATCTATCGTATTATAAGTCTCCATGAATTTGCTTTCATCATCGTATTCCACATAGTTTCCGTCATCAAACACGAAGCCGCTTGCATAAGATACACTCGGATTGGTTTCCAGATAAGATTTGGCTTCCTTATTATTGAGTTCATATCTTTTGAATGCCTCTTCCATTGTTCCTCCGTCTTCCATAAGGGAACAAGATATGGATATATCATTGTAGAACGCTATCAGATAAACCGAATTCTCATCATCATACACGTAAAACTTTATACCGTTTTGAATGAAATCCTCTTCGGCTTCAAGACCCATGGAAACCATTGCACTATCTATGGCTTCCAAGTTTTGCAGAGCTATGATGTTTTTCAATTTCTTTACTTTCAGGAGAGATTCCTCCTGTTGCGGTTTGCCGGTTATCGTTTCCGTTTGTTCGTCTTTGTCATCATTGCAAGAAACCAATAACAATGCTGTTGCCATTGCGGCGAAAATCAAGATTTTCTTCATTTTGAAATAGATTTTATTTGTTAATGTTATTTGAAAAGGCAAATGTACGACAATTCTTGCAATCATTCAACGAATACATGGAAAGAATGCTGATTTTTATCCCAATCCGACGCGGACGGTTTATCGCTTGATTGAACCATTGCAAAGCAATGCTTCGGTCTAACGCCGTTTCTCGAAAATAAAACTCCGAAAGAATTTTTCCTATCCGAGTTCGACTCGATTGGTCGGGTGGTTGTTCGAGGGTTGTTCCGTTGCGTATTCCATAAGAAGGCATTGCGGTCGGTGTTTTCGTTGTCATTGCCGAATGGGGCGGGTATTCGACTATCCGTGAAGGCGGTATTCTTGTCCGTTGTTCAGAACGGGTAATAAAAAAGGGAGCTTTGCAGCTCCCTTCGTTCTTTGCCTGCTTACGGCTTTATTCGACTATCAACTTATGCGTTGTTTTATTTTTTCCGCTTATTATTGCAATGGTATAAACTCCGCTTGTAAAGCCGTCGAGGTCGAGTTCATAGCTTTCGCTTCCCTTGGCTATGTTGTCGGTAAGGACAATTCTTCCTTGAATATCGTTGACGATTATTCTTGCATTTGCCTTCAAACCTTTCAAACTCAATGTAGCTCTGTCCTTTGCCGGGTTAGGATAAACGGTAGCGGATATTCCGCTTTCGATTTCAGTCAATCCCAATGATTGCAAAGTGGTGAATGTCATGGTTTGTCCCTCATAATCTTCGTCATCTGTCTCTGCAAAGACACGATACTCGTATGCGGTTTCCTGTTCCAAATTTGAAATCGCCATGCTCATGTTTTCGCCTGCCGAAGTAACAAAGACCTTCAACCATTCGCTCGAACCTTGTTTTCTGTATTCGAAACCTCTCGATGTGATTATCTCACCGCCGCGAGTTACGCTGCCGTGCAATATTGCACTTGTTTCGGTAATGTCTGTTGCGGCAAGAGTATTCAAGTCCGGAGCAATATTATTTGTTATAAACGAGGTGCTTATCCATGGAGAGTTGTTGCTTTCGCATACGGTTCTCAATTCGACCATGTAAACGGTGCCGCCGGTCAAACCGCTGAAAGTCTTGCTTGTTCCGTTTACCGTTTCGGTTGTTCCTCCGTTCAATCTGATTTCGTATGTGGAAGAAAGTCCGCTCCAACTTACCGTTGCACTCGTTGCGGTTATGTTTGTAACGGCAAAGTCTGCCGGAGGATAGCATGGAGCAGAGGCTCCGCCGGTTGTTGTTTCGGTAATGGAAATATTATCCACTATCGCACCGGGTTGGTCGCCGTCGCTGCTATCGTTTTTCCATAAGAATACTAATTTTTTCAAAGTATTCGGTTCATTCGGCACGTTAACGCTTATGCGTTCGGAGTTGTCCATGTTGGACATATAGTGGTGTTGCGTATTGCTGCTGTTATTTATTATCACATTTTCCTCCCATTCGCTATCGGCATAGTTGGCATGTCTGTCGGCTTCGAAGATCGAATCTGCCGGAGTCCAAAAGACTTTCAAGAAATCGAAACCGGCTTCACCTCCGACGAGCAAATCGAAGCTTATGGTCAAAGAATCGCTGCTTCCGGTCAGGAAGGTCTTTTCCGCTATCGCGACGGAACGATTGTTTCTGTCGTATTCTATGCTTGCTCCATCTGATCCGGAAATATATAACGAACCGCTCATCAACTCTGTCGGAGTACCGATATACCATTCGTTGGCATTATCGTCATCTTTCAAAGACCAACCGTTGTTGCCTGTTGCTTCGAAGTCGCAGGAATAAGGTATGGAAACGGCATATCGGCTTGTGGAAAATCCTATACTCTTCCATTGCGAACGACTGTCGGTGCATGCGGCTCTTACTTCGAGCAAGTACGATTCTCCGGGGGTTAACCCGCTTAATGTCTTGCTTGTTCCTGTTACGACTTCCGGAACGCTGCCGTTCAAACGAAGTTCATATCCGCTTGCACTGCCGTTCCAACTTATTGTCGCAGCGTTTTGGCTGATGTCGCTTACCGTTAAATCCGTCGGTTCTTCACATGGTGCGTCCACGCCTCTGATCGAGATGTTGTCTATGATGACGGATTCATCACTGTCATCTATTCCGCCCAACCAAAGGAATACCAATTTCTTCAAAGTATTCGGCTCGTTCTCCAAATTAATGCTCATCTGTTGTCTTCCTTCCGAACTGTAGGTATAATATATGGTATCGATTCCGCTGTTGCTCATTATGACATTATCTCCATAGAAAGGACCGTAGTAAGCATAAGCATCTCTAAGATTGTTCGTTGCATCGAAAATGCTATCGGCAGGAGCCCAGAAAATTTTCAAGTAATCAGTCCAGCCTAAAGTATTTACGCTTGCTTCCAAATCCAAATCTATGGAAATATATTCGCTTGTTCCGGTTTGGAAAAGCTTTTCAGCTATTACGACATCACCCATGCTTTCAATCGTGCTTGCAGTTGTTCCATTGTCTCCGGAGAGATACAATGCTCTGTTGCCTTCTCCTTCCGGTGTTCCCACGAACCATTTGTTCCAACAAATGCCGTTTTTAATCAACCAGCCGTTATTGTCCGTTGCAGAGAAATCGCAGTTGTATGGCAGTGTTACAGGAGTTTGGTGTGTGTAAAATTCAATTCTCTCCCATGGGGAAGAATTTTCTTGCTGACAAAGACTTCTTACTTCGATAAAGTAAGATGTTCCATTTGTCAGACCTGTGAATGTTTTGCTTGTCGTGCTTACCGTTTCTGTCGTGCCTCCGTTCAAACGAACTTCGTAATCCGATGCCGTACCCGACCAACTTATAGTGGCACTTGTCGTACTGATGTTGCTTACCGTCAAATCCGTAGGTGCGTTGCATGGAGCCGAAACCTCTCTTATTTCGATATTGTCGATTATCGCCCCCGGTTGTGAAACATAATCATCATCATTCGTCCATAAGAATACCAATTTCTTCAATGAGTTCGGCTCGTTGGGAATGAATACCTTCATTTCCTGAGTGCCATTCAAACTGCTAAGGTAGTAGTGGGCAGTATCGGTCGCATTACTCATGATGACATTCTCACCGAAACCTCTTTCGGCATAATATACTTCGTTTGTTGAAGCATCGTAGTTGGCATCCGCAGGAACCCAAAAGACTTTCAACATATCGAATTCAGGTTCTCCTTTTACGGTCAGGTCGAATTTGATTGACAGGTAAGGCATTTCTCCGGTTCGGAAGATTTTCTCCGCAATCACAACGGAGCGACCGGTTGTGTCATAGCCGGCTGTTTCGCCCTCATCTCCGGAAATATACAATGATCTGCTGTGTCCGGCAGGGGAAGAAAAGGTTCCTACATACCATTTGTTGGCGCATGTGCCGTTTTTCAGTATCCAACCATTGTTGCCGGCTGCCTCGAAGTCGCAAGTGTAGGGAAGAGATACGGGTACTTGGTATGTAAAACCAAGACTTGCCCATTCGGAATTTTCATCCTCGCAAAGACTGCGTACTTCAAGAGTATAAAACTCATCAAGGGTCAAACCCGTGAATGTTTTGCTCGTTGCATTGACTGTTTCCGGAGTTCCTCCGTTCAAACGTACTTCATAGCTCGATGCATTGCCGTTCCAATTCAATGTGAAACCTGTTTGGGATATATTTGTTACGGTCAAATCCGTCGGCTCTGCACATCTGCCGTTCACTCCGACGATACTGATATTGTCTATAATCGCTCCGGGTTGATACCCCCCACCGCCATCGTTTTTCCATACGAATACCAGTTTTTTCAAAGTGTTAGGCTCGTTGGCGATACAGACTTTCCGCCTGCCTTCCGTATTGTAGATATAATAACGAGAGCCCGCCGGTGCATTACTCATTATAACGTTTGTGTTGTAATTCCGTTCCGCAAAATATACAGAGTTGTGTGAGCCTTCAAAATTCGTATCGGCAGGAACCCAAAAGACTTTCAAGTAATCATAATCATACTCTCCATCTATTGTAACGTCGAAACCGATTGCGAGAGAGTCGGTCTCTCCTGTTTGGAAGAGCTTTTCTGCAATTACAGCGGAGTATTCCCCTATATTATAGCCGGCTGTTGCCCCGTTGTCTTCCGAAATGAACAATGAACCGTTGTGTCCCGTAGGTGAAGAGGGTGTACCTACGTGCCATTTGTTGGTACATGCCCCGTTTTTCAGCGTCCAACCATTATCTCCCGTTGCTTCGAAATCGCAACTGTACGGTAGTGTTGCAGGTGTTTGCCCGAACACGGCTCCCGCAATGCCGATTAGCAAAGCGAGAACGGAAAGAAATCTTCTTTTCATAGTTTGTGTGTTTTGATGTTTACTATTTTAACGCCGCAAAAGTACAAAAGAATTTTCATTTTATCGACATTCTCTTGTTACTTGTTTGCTTTCAAGTTTTATGTATTGCTTGTTTCATATCTCAAACCTTTAATTTGTTTAGATTTATTGCAAATTCGATTTAAGGATAGTATAGCAAAATTGCTTTTATTCGGCATTGCAAAGGGTATTTCTCGTTTATGGGGCAAATTTCTCCATCGTTTCTTTTTTTCGATGCCTTGTCTGATTTTTGAAAAGTCATTTCACTTTTCGGACTGCTCATTTCTCATCTTCCGCCTATGGAAACATTCTTTTCAACCATAAAAAAGATACCATGCAAAGCAAAACCGCAGTATGAATTTCCCGAAAATCATATTTCAAAAAGCACTTCGATAAATCATGACGGAACAAACCCTTGACAAAATGCCGATTAGGTCGTGTCGCTTTCTTGCTTTGCAATTTGGAGAAGCAAGAAAGCAGTTTCGGAACCTTGTCGGTTTGAATTCAAGGACAAAATTGTTACCCCTCATCGAAAGTCGCATTTGTAAATTCGGTCGGCTCATGTTGCCTAATGGGGTGATTGTTTCTTCGTGTGCGGATACTAAATGTTTTTAATCTGCGTTTTTCTTGTCGATATTGAAATTCAATCGTGAAAGTATGGATATAATAGAGTTGAATAAGAAAATCGAGCAGGAAAGTGCTTTTGTGGATTCGATTTCTTTGGAGATTTCCAAGGTGATTGTCGGACAAAAAAACATGGTTGAAAGGTTGGTTATGGGTTTGTTGGCAAACGGACATATATTGCTTGAAGGTGTGCCGGGCTTGGCAAAGACGCAGGCAATAACGGCTCTTGCCAAGTGCATAGATGCCAAATTCAGCAGAATACAGTTTACTCCCGACCTTTTGCCTGCGGATATTCTCGGTACGATGATATACTCCCCGAAGGAGGAAAGCTTTTCCGTGAAGAAAGGTCCCATATTCTCCAACTTCGTGTTGGCGGATGAAATCAACCGTGCACCGGCAAAGGTGCAGTCGGCTTTGTTGGAGGCCATGCAGGAAAGACAGGTAACCATTGGAGAGACCACTTATAAATTGGAAGAGCCTTTTCTTGTGCTTGCAACTCAGAATCCCATAGAGCAGGAGGGTACATATCCTTTGCCGGAAGCACAGATGGACAGGTTCATGATGAAGGTCGTGATAACGTACCCCAACAAGGAAGAGGAAAAGGAGATATTGAGAAGTCGCATATCGCCAAAAAATCAGACCATTTCGCCTGTCATAAAACCTCAAGACATCATTCATGCGAGAGAGGTGGTAAAAGAAGTATATATAGATGCCAAAATCGAGAATTACATCACGGATATAGTTTTCGCAAGTCGTTTTCCGCAGGATTACGGTTTGAGCAAGCTAAAGCCTCTCATTGCATACGGAGCTTCTCCTCGTGCAACGATAAACCTTGCTTTGGCTTCACGGGCATTGGCTTTCATCAGAAGAAGAGGTTACGTCATTCCGGAAGATGTGAGAGCAGTATGCTTGGACGTTCTCCGTCATAGAATAGGTCTTACCTACGAAGCAGAAGCCGAAAACATCAAATCGGAAGACATTGCAACCGAAATAATCAACAAGATAGATGTTCCTTGATTGAGAAATGAACACGGAGGACATACTTAAAAAGGTCAGGAGGATAGAAATCAAAGCCAAGAGGCTTTCGCAGGACGTTTTCGCAGGACAATACCATAGTGCGTTCAAGGGGAAGGGTATGACATTCAGCGAAGTCAGGGAGTATTCTTACGGAGACGAGATAAGGAATATAGATTGGAACGTAACCGCAAGGAGTACTCACCCGTACGTCAAGGTGTTTGAGGAAGAGAGAGAATTGACAGTCGTCTTGCTGATTGATGTAAGCGGAAGTACATTTTTCGGTTCGGGAGATAATCTCAAATCGGAAGTGATAACGGAGATTGCCGCCGTATTGGCGTTCTCGGCAATCCACAACAACGACAAGGTAGGGGTGATTTTGTTTTCCGACAAGGTGGAGAAATATATCCCTCCCAAGAAAGGAGTATCCCACATACTGACCATAATCCGTGAGTTGCTTTCATTCAATCGTACAAACGGCGGCACTGACTTTTCTTGTCCGATGATATTTTTGAATAACGTGGTCAAGAAGCGTTCGACATGCTTTCTGATAAGCGATGGCTTCGGAACATTCGGCGACAGTCTGCACATAGTCGCCCGTAAGCATGATTTGTCCTGCATATTCGTCAACGACAGCAGAGAGTTCGACCTTCCGGACATGGGATTGGTGCAATTCAAAGATACGGAAACCGATAAAATCCGTTGGGTGGACACTTCCGACAAACAGACGAGGGAGAATTTTGCTTCTTATCGCAAACAACAGCAGATGCTTTGCACGAATGAAATGAAGAAATACGGCATAGACAACATCAGGATAAGATGCGGAGAGGATTATATAAAGCAGTTGGTGAAACTTTTCGCTGCCGAAGGAAGGAGATAAACGAATGAAAAGAACGATAGTCATATTCCTTTTATATAGTATGCTTTTATGTTGTATCGGTCTGTCGGCTCAAGATATACGAAGCAGGAGCGACAAAAGACAATATAACATAGGTGATGTCATAGAACTGAAATTCCGTGTCCCGTTTGTGCAGGGCGAAGACCAAAAACTGATTAACGAATTTCCAAACACCGATAGTCTGGAGTTGCAAGCCACCTCGACAGACACTTTGAAAGAAGCCGGAAAGACTTTTCTGCAATACAGCCGGAGATACATGAGTTTCATTCCGGGCGTTCGCAATGTGGGAGACAGCCTTTATGTGAGATGCGAGAGCAAAAGCGGCGAAAAGGTTTATAAAATTCTGCCTACTCAAATAGAAGTGCTGCAATATCCCATAGATACAGCGAAAACAGAAATCAAAGACATAAAAAGTCAAATCGAAGAACCTTTCAGCATAAAAGAAGTATTGCCTTTGATTTATGCGATTTTGGTTATAGCGGCTTTGATTGTCGGAATGTACTTCGTGATGAGGTATCTGAAAAATCGCCCTGTCGAGACAGTGGAGCAAAAAAAGCCGGAGGTCTATGTGGCACCGCATATCGTTGCATTGCAAAGCCTCGAAGATTTACGATTGAAGCGTTTGAGCGAACAGGGATTGAAGAAACAATATTATAGTGAACTGTGCGAAATTCTGTGGACATACTTGGAGGGACGCTTCGCCATATCTGCACACGAGATGACGACGCAGCAGATTGACGAGCAAATGAAGCATTGCAGCGAAATCGACAACGAAAACTTTGCAACGGCACATAAACTCTTTGCAACGGCAGATTTGGTTAAGTTCGCCAAATATCAACCGGATCAAATCACAGACCGAAATATGTGGAATTCGGCTGTAAGCTTTGTGAATAGCACAAAGCAAGTTGAAAACCCTCAAAATCCGCAATGATGAACCAGATAAGTTTTCAATATCCCTATTTGTTGTTTCTCTTGTCGGCGATACCTTTGCTGATATTGTTCAGGTATCGTTTCGACAAACGCATACATGCCGATTTCCTTTACTCCGAACTTTCGCAATTCTCTTCAGCAAGAAAGACATGGCGGTTAAGATTGAGAAGATTGCCGGATTACTTGCGTTATGCGGCACTTGCGTTACTGATAATTGCAATAGCACGACCGCAAACGCATTTTTCAAGAGATGAAAAAAGCATAGAAGGCATAGATATAGTCTTTGCATTGGACGTTTCTACTTCGATGCTTGCGGAAGACTTCCGTCCGAACCGTTTGGAAGCCGCAAAAGAAGTAACGCAACAGTTCATAGAGGCAAGGAAAAGTGATAATATGGGAATAGTCGTTTTTGCAGGTGAAGCCTATACCAAATGCCCATCGACCATCGACCATAACATTTTGTTGGAACTCCTTTCCTCCATACGCAGCGGGGAAATAGATGACGGTACGGCAATAGGAGACGGGTTGGCAACGGCGATAAACAGAATAAAAGATGCCAAAAGCAAGAGCAAAGTGATAATCCTCGTTACCGATGGAGTGAACAACATGGGTGCAATAGACCCTCTGACTGCTGCAAGCATTGCAAAAGAGTACGGCATAAGGGTCTATACCATAGGAATAGGAAAAATGGGTTATGCTCCTTATCCTTACCAAACCCCTTTCGGCAAGCAATATCAGAACATAGAGGTTAAAATCGATGAAGCTCTGTTGCAAGACATAGCAAAGACCACGGGAGGAAAGTATTATCGCAGTACGAAAGGTTCTTCCTTGAAAACGATATTCGATGAGATAGACAAAATGGAAAAATCCAAGATAGATGTAGCTTATTACAAAGAATCGACCGACGTGGGACAAAAACTAATACCTTTCGTTCTGCTTCTGCTTTGCTTGGAAGTCCTTTTGAGAAAAACCATATTTAGAACCAATCCATAAGAATAGAGATATGTTGCGTTTTGAAAGTCCGCAGTTTTTGTATCTTTTGATATTGATACCATTGTTCTATGTCCTATACTTCTTTTACGTACGTTCCAAGAAACGGAAGTTGAAAGACTTGGCATCGACAAGGGTTCAGGAAATCATAATGCCCGATTTGTCGGTAGGAAAACAGAATTTGAAGTTCGCATTGCTTAACATAGCCTTCTTTTTTCTTGTAATTGCAGTGGCAAATCCGCAAAGCGGCACATCGGTAGGCAAGAAAGAGAGACAGGGAACGGATTTGATAATATGCCTCGACATTTCCAACAGCATGCTTGCCCAAGATTTGAAACCGAACAGGATAACGAGAGCGAAACAATCCATAAACAGCCTGATAAATCAACTTCGCGGCGACCGTATAGGCTTGGTCGTTTTCGCAGGAACGTCCTTTATTCAACTTCCCATGACGAGTGATTATGCTGCGGCAAAGACTTTTATAGATATAATCGAACCTTCCATGATAGAAACACAGGGAACGGCAATAGGTGAGAGCTTGAAGACAGCCTTTTCCGCTTTCGGCGAGCAACAGGACAATAAACGTTCCCGCAGTATAGTCCTTATCTCCGATGGAGAGGATAATGAAGAGGATGCACTCGAAGTAGCGAAGGAAATAGCTTCCGACGGAGTGGTGATAAACACCATAGGATTGGGACGAGGAGAAGGAACTCCCATTCCTATCAAGCAAAGAAACGGAACGAACGAATACAAGAGGGACGCAAACGGAAACATCGTCCTCACGAAGTTGAATGAAAACCTTTTGAAACAAATAGCCGATAAAGGAAACGGAACTTACATACGTGCCAACAATTCTTCGATAGGGTTGGAACATATTCTTGCAAGAATAAACAAGATGGAGAAGAACGAATACGAAGCGGTGGCATACAAAAGCTATGAGAGCAGGTTTTATATTCCTGCAATGATTGCATTGGTTTTGCTGTTGGTCGAGTACGTAATCTTCGAGCGTAAGAACAAGTACATAAACCGTAAATTCTTTTTCGGCAAATAAATTCGGAAGAAGATGAAGAAAATCATGTTGTGTTTGTCGGTGCTTGTTTGTGTTTGCACCGCCTGCGACAGAGAAAAGAACGAATTGAGAAAAGGCAACAAAGCGTTTGCCAAATCGGAGTTCAAACAAGCGGAAGATGCGTATCGTGCCTCTTTGGCGGCGGACTCCAACTATGCAAAGGCGGAATATAATCTTGCAAACGCTTCATACAAACAGGGAAAGGACGACAAACTGCATACTGCCGCCAAATACTATGATTCGTTTTTGAAATCTCTTTCTCCGGAGGATACTCTGAATCGTACAAACGGTGTTTACAATCTCGGAAATACCAATTTCAAGTTGTCTCAATCCGATACGGTGAAAAATACAGAACAATCGACAACATATCTTCAAAAAGCGGCAGAGTATTACAAAGAGACCCTGCGGCTGAATCCGTCGGACAGCAATGCCAAGTATAATCTTGCCATGACGCAATACCTTTTGAAGAAGAACGAGCAGGAGAACAAAAACAATCGACAGCAGCAAAACCAACAGCAACAGCAGCAACAACAAAATCAAAATAACAACTCTAAAAATCGTAACGAAGATTCGGAAAACCGGAACGGCGAAAAGAAAAATCAAAAGCAAGATTCGCAAAACGCACAGGGAGAAAAGAAAGACAAGAAAGAGGTGAACCGTATGTTGGAGGCTTTGAAGAACAATGAGAAGAATACTCTGAACAAGATAAAGCATCAGAAAGATGATAAGGTTCAAAAACGCAGAGTGGAAAAAGATTGGTAGAGATGAAAAGAAGAGTATTTGTATTTTTTGCGGTTTTATTTGCGGCATGCAACCTTTTGTCGCAGGATATCGTGTTCAAATGCGAGGCTCCGAAAGTGGTCGGCTTGAACGAGAGGTTCAGGGTTAGTTTCACCATAAACGCCTCGGAGGTCGGCAACTTCGTCGCTCCGACCTTTCGTAACGTCAATATACTCGGAGGTCCCTCGACTTCACGTTCCTCTTCGGTAAGCATAATAAACGGCAAACGCACTGATAACAGTTCGACGACGTTCACTTTTTGGTTACAAAGCCTCACAACGGGAACCATAACCATACCTTCGGCTCGTGTGAAATCGAACGGCAAGTTATATACGACGAAACCCGTAACGATAAGCGTGGAGGATAATCCTTCCATGGCAAAACGTTCGCAGAACAGCGGCGGAGCAAATCATCGGAACAATACGGCGACAAGCCCTACCGTGAAAGTGATAGACGATAAAGTCGTTTTCGTAAGGGCGATACCGAGCAAGACGAAAGTTTTCAAAGGCGAGGAGATAGTAATATCCTACAAGATATACACACTTGTGCCGATTTCGGAATATATGGTGGATAAATTCCCGTCCTCTCAGGGCTTTTGGGTGGAGGAGTTGGACAATCAGGCAACGCCTATCTTGGAAAGAGAAATCATAGATGGAAAGTCATATCAGGTTGCCACTCTTCGCAAAGTCTTGGTTTATCCTCAAAAGTCCGGAACTTTGCACATACAACCCATGGGTTTGGAAGTGGTCGCACACCTTCAAACAGGAACGACTCAAAGGCAGAGGGTATCGACGGGAGACCCGTTCTTCGATGCGTTTTTCAACGATCCGTTCTTTGCCAATGTAACTCCGGTATTTGAAAAGGTCAACAAAAAATTGAAGACCAATGCTCTGACGATAGAGGTCGAGGACTTGCCGCCTTGTAAGGAAGATTTTTCGGGAGGAGTGGGCAGGTTCGATGTTTCTTGCTCCATGGATACGTCTTATTGCAAGACAAACGAGGCGATAACCTTGGATTTTACAATCAGCGGACAGGGTAACATCAGTCTGATAGAAGCTCCGAAGTTGGAAATTCCCGAACAATTCGAGGTGTATGACCCTGATATTTCGGATAAACTGTCCAAGACCGCAGCGGGGCAGAGCGGCAGTCGTACATTCCGTTACATCATTATACCGAGGGTTGAAGGTACTTATACCATACCGGCTTTGAAGTTTACGTATTTCGACCCTGAAAAGAGGGAATACAAAACCCTTTCCACCGATGACTTCCGATTGAACATAAAGAAAGGAAAGAACGATGGCGGATTTGCCAAGCAGATGTCGGAAAGAGAGAAATATCGCAATATGGATATAACCGACATTGCAGCAGGCAGGGTTTCCAAAGATGTAAATTCGATAAAAGCCTTTTCGTCTCCTGTTCTGTACATCATATTGTTGCTTCTTTTGTCCGGACTTGTCGTTGCCATATATTTCACCAAGCAACAAATCAAACAAAGAGAAGATATTTCAGGAATGAAACTTAAAAAGGCCAACAGAGTTGCCGTGAAGAGGTTGAAGAAGGCGGAAATGTATTTGAGAAACGGACAAGATGAGGCGTTCGAAAAAGAAATCGGTCAGGCGTTATGGAATTATCTTAGCGACAAATTCAGGATTGCAACTTACGATTTGAACATAGAAAACATTCAAAAAGCTCTCAAAGAAAGTTCTTTGGAGGAAACGATATCGGAGAATACCCTTCAAACGCTTTCAAATTGCGAATATATCCGTTTCTCTCAAAACAAGCAGCCTTCGGAATACCGTAAATTATATGAGCAAACAGTGGCAACGATTACCGATATAGAAACCAATATGACCAAAAGCAGGAAACATTCCATGGCAAAGGCAATGCCTTTCATTCTTGCTGCCTTTGTCTGCATGACAAGCAGCCTTTCGGCTCAAAATGTTTCGCAGGCAGATGCGGCGTATAAGAATAAGGATTATGCAAAGGCGATGGAATTATATCAAAAAGCCGAAAAGGATAATCCGGATGCCAAGTTGTATCATTGCATTGCCAATACGGCTTTTCGAATGAGCGATTACACTACTGCCATACTTTATTACGAGAAAGCCTTACGCTTTACGCCGAATGATGAAACGCTGATGACGAATTACAAAATCTGCCGCAGCCGTCTTGCAGGCGAGGTTTATGTGATGCCGGACTTCTTTTTGCTTCGTTGGGTAAAAGCCTTGGCAAATCTGATGTCTCCTTTGGCTTGGGCAATTTTGTTTTGTGTGCTTTTCGCCTGCAGTTGTGTCGGTTTCTTTCTTTATTATTTCGATGTCGATAGAAAAGTGCTTTTGTTCTACCTTTGCTTGCTTGCCTTGGTGTTGAGCCTCGGCAGTTTCGGCTTGGGCTTATATCGTCAGAATCTTATACACAACAAGGATTATGCGATAGTTTTTTCTTCCGATGTGAGTTTGAAAGGAAATCAAGCCTCGTCTTCGGATAACGATACTAAACTTTTCAAGGGTCAGAAAGTGAAAATAGAAAAACGTACAGGTGAAGAGGTGTTAGTAAAAACCGAAGACGGCAAGGAGGGTTGGATTTCGAGTTCGGCAATCAAGGTCATTTAGAGACGAAAGACAAAGAAATATGGAGGATTGCGGCACAAGGGTAGGTGTTGTGGTGAAAATCGAAGGCGAAAAGGTTGTGGTGAAAATCGAACAGATGTCTGCGTGTGCAGGTTGCCATTCACGGAATTTTTGTTCTTCGTCGGATAAGAAAGAAAAGGAGATAGAGGTACATACTTCGCAGGCAGACAGATATGCAAAAGGCGATAGAGTCAAGGTAGGCATAAGTACGAAACTCGGCTTCAAAGCGGTGTTGCTTGCATTCTTGTTGCCGTTTGCCGTTCTTATGCTTGCAATGGTTTCAAGTCTGCAAATAGCCGGACTTGATGAAGCCGTCTCGTGTCTTATCGCTCTTTTGGCAACGGCTGTGTACTATCTGGTTTTATACAGATACAGAAAAAAGATACAGAAACAATTCATTTTCACGATAGAACATGTTTAGCAATATATGCAATGGCTTTTCGACGGAGAAAATGGTCGGTTCGTCTGCGAAATGCGGGCGAAAGTGCTTTTGTAGGCATCAACCGGCGGCGTGTTTCGTCGAAAGAATAAAATCAAGGAACGATGTCGGATAAGGGCTTGGTGGGGAAACGTTTTTCAAAGGTTGCGAAGACATACGAAGAGTATGCCGTGGTGCAAAGAAAGGTTGCGGAAACTTTGGCAGACTTATTGGTGGAGAAGTGTACAGCCGGAGAAGAGAGCGGGCATTGCATTATGCCTTCGCGGTGCTTCGAAATAGGCTGCGGAAGCGGCTTTTTGACGAAGGCATTGCTCGAAAGGTTGAGTTTTGAAAGTTATATTGCCAATGATATTGCTTTTTCAAAGCCGCCTGTCGATGGTATAGGATTTTTGGAAGGCGATGCCGAAAAAATAGATTACCCTTGTAATGTGGATCTTATAGCTTCCGCCTCGTGTGTACAGTGGTTCGAAGATATGGATATGTTCTTTCGGAAATCTTATAATGCCTTGTGCGATGAGGGATTGCTGTTGTTGTCTTCTTTCGGCAAGGAGAATTTCCGACAATTTGCCGATTTGGGTTTCCGAAGTCTGGATTATATGAATGCAAAGGAGCTTTCGGATAAAGCCGAACACTTTTTCGAAACTTTATTCTTGAAAGAAGAGGTTGTCGAGGTCGGGTTCGATTCTCCCGATGAGTTGCTGTACTCCCTCAAAGCGACAGGTGTCAATGCCGTGCAGGAAAAGCGATGGACGAAAACGGAGTACATGCGGTTCAAAACCGAATACGAAAGGCGGTTTACTCATTCCGGTAAGTGTATGCTTACATATAATCCTGTTTATTTGCTGTTGAAAAAAAGAAAGCATGATGAAAGATAATATTTACTTCGTTTCGGGCATAGGAACGGATATCGGAAAAACATACGCCACAGGTTTCCTTGCCGCAAAGTGGCGTTCGGAAGGTATGAATGCCATGACCCAGAAATTCATTCAGACAGGTTGCACTGCCATGTCGGAAGACATCTTGACACATCGCCGCATAATGGGAATGAAACCGAATGAGGACGATGTAAATCAAATAACCTGCGGACAGATGTTCTCGTTCCCTTCATCGATTCACCTTGCCGCACGTTTGGACAAAAAAGAGGTCGATATTGATGCCATAAATGCAAAAACGCAATACCTTGCGAACAAATACGACAGGGTTCTTGTTGAAGGGGCAGGAGGATTGATGGTACCGATAAGGGAGGATTTTCTGACGATAGACTACGTGGCTCAGATGAATTACAAGGTTGTTTTCGTAACCAATCCTTTCCTCGGAGCAATCAACCATTCGCTTTTGGGTTTTGAAGCCATGAAAAGCAGGGAAATAAGGCTTGATACTCTTATATTCAATCTTTTCTCTCGTGAGGAGGTGGAAAGAAATGAGAATTTGCAGGAAGAGGAATGCCGAAACAGCCTTATAGCAAAGGATTCGTTTGACATAATAAGTTCGTATGCCGAAAAGATGTTCGGAAATCCGGATATAATCACGGTCGAGGCTTTATAAGGTTCGGTGAAGTCTTGTTCCTATTAGAGGATAGCCGTGATTGCAACATCGTCCGCTCTCCATGATTTGTGGAAATACCAAATCTGACAATTTGTCAGCAAAACGGGCTTATTCGATTTTGGCACGGAAGTTGAATATCCAAGGGTGTGAACAATCAATCAAATAACGAACAATAAAAACATAAGAGTTATGGGAAAGATAATAGGAATAGACTTAGGTACAACGAACAGTTGCGTAGCAGTAATGGAAGGCAACGAACCGATAGTGATAGCAAACAGCGAAGGTAGAAGAACAACGCCTTCCGTAGTGGGATTTATTTCTTCCGGAGAGAGAAAAGTGGGCGACCCTGCAAAGCGTCAGGCAATCACAAACCCTCACAACACAGTTTACTCGATAAAGAGATTTATGGGTGAGAGTTATGACATGGTTCAAAGAGAGATTGCCAATGTCCCTTACAAGGTTGTGAAAGGCGATAACAATACTCCGCGTGTCGATATCGAGGGAAGATTGTATTCTCCGCAGGAAATTTCGGCAATCATCTTGCAAAAGATGAAAAAAACTGCAGAGGATTATTTGGGTCAAGAGGTAACGGAAGCTGTTATAACGGTGCCTGCATACTTCAACGACGCACAACGTCAATCCACAAAGGAGGCCGGAGAAATCGCAGGTTTGAAGGTAAGGAGAATAATCAACGAACCGACAGCGGCAGCTTTGGCTTACGGATTGGATAAAAAAGACCAAGATGCACACATCGCAGTATTCGACCTTGGTGGCGGTACATTCGATATTTCAATCCTTGAATTGGGAGACGGAGTATTTGAAGTGAAGTCAACAAATGGAGATACCCACTTGGGAGGTGATGATTTCGATAAACGAATCATCGATTGGCTTGCGGAAGAATTTCAAAAAGACTTCAACGTCGATTTGAGAAAAGACCCTATGGCTTTGCAACGTTTGAAAGAAGCGGCAGAAAAAGCGAAGATAGAGTTGTCTTCGTCAAGCACAACTGAAATCAACCTTCCTTATATAATGCCTATCGATGGCGTTCCTCAACACTTGGTACGCACATTGTCGAGAGCGAAATTCGAGCAACTCTGCGATGACTTGATAAAAGCCACGATAGAACCTTGTAAGAAAGCCTTGGCTGATGCAGGTTTGGATAAGAGCCAGATAAACGAAGTAATCTTGGTCGGTGGTAGTACACGTATCCCTGCCGTTCAAAAGATAGTTGAAGATTTCTTCGGAAAAACACCTTCCAAGGGCGTTAATCCCGATGAGGTTGTTGCAGTCGGTGCCGCAATACAAGGTGGTGTCTTGACAGGAGAGGTAAAAGATGTGTTGTTGCTTGATGTTACGCCGCTATCCTTGGGTATAGAAACATTAGGTGGAGTGATGACCAAATTGATAGAGGCAAACACTACCATACCTACGAAGAAAACTCAGGTCTTCTCCACTGCACAGGATAATCAACCTTCCGTTGAAATCCACGTATTGCAGGGTGAAAGAACCAGAGCGACCGACAACAAGACCATAGGCAGGTTTATCCTCGATGGAATTCCACCTGCACAAAGAGGAGTGCCTCAAATCGAAGTAACGTTCGATATAGACGCCAACGGTATCTTGAATGTATCTGCGAAAGATAAGGCAACCAACAAGCAACAATCCATAAGGATAGAGGCTTCCAGCGGATTGAGCGAGGAGGAAATCAAGAGAATGAAAGCAGAAGCCGAAGCTAATGCCGATGCCGACAAGAAATTGAAGGAAGAAGCAGAGAAAATCAATCAGGCAGACGGAATGATTTTCCAAGTCGAGAAAGCCTTGAAGGAGAACGGCGAGAAATTGCCTGCCGATAAGAAAGGTGAAATAGAAAACGCCTTGAAAGAATTGAAGGAGGCTCATGCGTCGAAGAATATTCCGGCAATAGACAAAGCGATGGAGAAGTTGAATACGGTATTCCAAGCAGCCTCTGCCGACATGTACTCTCAGAACGCAGGTGCAAACCAACAGCAGGGAGCAAACCCTGAACAAGGTTCCGGCAATGCAAACCATGGCGGAAACAATCAGGACGGCGAAGTTACCGATACCGATTTCGAGGAAGTGAAATAAACCCGCAAGGGAAACATCAATCCGAAAATAAACCAATGCGTGCGACTTTGATTAGTCGCACGCATTTTTTTGTTTTGCAAGAGAAGATGATAGATTATGATTTGGAAATTAGATACAGTAATCGGCAAGAACCATAAATACTGCACTTGGTATTGACATTTACTTCGGACACTCTTATCGGTCATGGAAAAGAGAAGCTAAGTTTATTCGGAGCAGACTGATTGACCAAGGAAAAAACTCGGCGTTCTAATTTTTCATGAGTACTTTTTTGCTAACTTTGCAAATCGATAAATGGTCTAACTGATAAGTATTTGTGAGTTGAATCCGGTGAGTTCCCAAAACAGATAATTCGTTTAAGTGGGTTATGGCATGAATCCAATGGAAGTACTTGATATTCGCCAACTGATAGGCGAGACTACTGAATATGATAAGAAACTGGCTTTGGAAGTGAAGAAGCCTAAGAGTTGGTGCAAGAGTGTGAGTGCATTCGCTAATGGCATTGGCGGAAAACTTGTGTGGGGAATTGCCGATGATGATACGCTGATAGGACTTGTTGATGCCAAAGGCGATGCTGAAAAGATTAGTGAAGCTATCAAAGCACATCTTGACCCTATTCCTGACTTCAATCTGTCATTCGCCAAATGTGAGGATAAAGAGTTCGTGGTACTGAACGTAATGCCGGGTGGTCAAACACCTTATTACTATATTGGCGATGGGCAGATGCAAGCATTTGTGCGTGTGGGAAATGAAAGTGTGGTGGCAAGTGTGTCGAAGCATAAGGAATTGGTGCTTAAAGGTTCAAATATGTCGTATGACAGTCTTGTGTCTCGTTGGAAATTTGAAAATATGTCCTTCACTGTACTACGTGCCACTTACTTTAATCGCACCAACCGTTCGTTTGAAGAAAGTGATTATGAATCATTTGGCATCATCAACGAGAAAGGAGAACTGACGAATGCAGGAGCTCTTCTTGCTGACTATTCACCGGTACGCCATTCACGTCTGTTTTGTACCCGTTGGAATGGATTGGATAAAGCAAATGGAGTCATGGATGCCTTGGACGATGAAGAGTACAGTGGCAGTCTGGTTACACTTTTGCAAGCGGGTATGGACTTTGTACGTCGTAACTCTAAGAAAGCATGGCGTAAGACTGCAGATAATAGACTTGAATATCCGGAGTACCCGGAGCGTGCCGTAGAGGAAGGATTGGTAAATGCTCTCATACATAGAAGTTATTTGGAACTTGGAAGTGAAGTACATATCGACATGTATGATGATAGACTTGAGATATTCTCCCCCGGTGGCCTTATAGATGGCGGGGCTATAAAGAATACAGATATGGTGAACATGGCTTCTCGTCGTCGCAATCCTGTGCTTGCAGATATATTCAGCCGTTTGAAGTATATGGAGCGTCGTGGTTCCGGCTTTAAGAAGATTGTTTCTGCTTACAAAGGTCATGATGGTTACAAGGAAGGTATGGAACCATCATTCTTAACTCCTTGGGATAGCTTTGTCCTGATATTGCCAAAATTCAATATTGCCGGTATCGAAGGTGTCTATGTCAGCGATAGAGATGAAGTTGAGAACAACCATGAATTGATTGGTCAGAAAGGTGGTCAGAAAGGTGGTCAGAAAGGTGGTCAGAAAGGTGGTCAGAAAGGTGGTCAGAAGAATGATGAGAGAAGTATTGACATTATACTGCAACTAATAAAAGATAATCCTGCAATCACAAGAAATGAACTTGCCAAGACTATCGGTATATCTCATAGTGCTATCCAAAAACACATCAATCGCCTAAAAGTCGATGGTATTATTATTCGTCATGGAGGAGATAGAGGTGGCTACTGGGAAGTATCTGAGGATAAGATATTCGACAAACTCCACAGATAATGGTTTATATCTATTATTGGAGTTCAAAAGTGTAAAGTAGTAGTTCAATCGCAGAAGTGATGATTAAGCGATTTTTCGTGATTCTGATTATCGGCAGAGTTTGTTTTCGCAATCGTCGGTTGCAGCTTCGGTTTCAAGGGTGCAATGGGTGATGCCCGACGAGGCGAGTTTGTGCCTTATCTCTTGTTTGACGCTTTGAGACTTTGAGATGTCATTCAGAACGATGTGTGCGGTAAGAGCTGTTTCCGTTGTGCTGATTGCCCAGATGTGAAGGTGATGGAGACTTTCCACGTATGGTATTGCCAATATTTCTTTTTGCACCTTATCGATATCGATGTTGCTCGGAGTGCCGTCCAATGCCATTTTCAGACTTTCTTCGAGCAAATGCCATGTCGAGAAGAGTATAACGCCTGCAATGACAATGCTTATGATAGGGTCTATGAGGGTGTTTCCTGTGAAGACGATGATAATTCCGCTTATGACAACTCCGACAGAAACCAATGTATCTGCAAGCATGTGCAGAAAAGCACCTTTCACATTCAAGTCATGGCTTTGCTTTTTCATCAACATAACCGTTGTCAAGCCGTTTACAACTATTCCCACGCCTGCCGTCCAGCTAATGGCAACACCATTCACCGGAACAGGGTCGGTAATCTTCTCTATACTTTCGATAACAATGACTATTACGGCTCCGAGAAGCAGGATTGCATTAAGCAAAGAAATAAGAATAGTGGCTTTCTTTCCTCCGTAAGTGAAGTGTTTGGTCGCCGCTTTTGCGGAAAGACGGAATGCGAGCAGTGCGAGCAGGAGTGAAAAGACGTCCAAAAGGTTATGCCCTGCATCGGAGAGCAAAGCCAACGCACCCTGAACCCAACCGATTGTGGCTTCCACAGCAACGAAAGCGAGATTGAGGCAAATGGCTATGATGAATGTCTTGTTCAAATTTCCATCTATGTGAGATGCGTGCGAATGTTCATGATGTCCCATATCCGTTATATTTTTTCGATTTGACATTTCAGCTTCCGGATTATTACAAGATAAGAAAGAATATGTTGAACCCTTATTCACGGAAAACGAGTATGCGGGATTGGTCATGTTGCCATGCCATGGCTCGATATTTCCGCACTCGGTAGTAAATACTTTACTTATTCTTCTTATAAGCCTTGCATTGTTTCAGAAAAATATTATCTTTGCACCGTCTTAATTCAACCGAAAGCCCCGATGGGTGGGAATATGGTCGAAAAGAAGACGTATATACGTAAAAGGCGTAACTGTACGCTTTGGTTTTGACAGCGTAGAAACTTCACAAACTTCTAAGATGAATTGTCAAAAACAAAGCAACGGGGACGCCTCATGGGATGTATGTATGAGTTCTGTTTGAAAGTAGAATTGCTTTCTTGTTGGAGTTATTTAATACTTACATCAGCGTGGGGCTTTCGGCGTTGCTCGTTTCGACAATTCGGGCATTGTGGAGGCCTCTACGCTGTGGGACGAGTAACAGAATCGACTCCATATAAATTATATAACATTGGTACTCATCGCTGTATTGCCAAAAGAATGAATTGTTATACTTATAATGCCCCTAAAGTGTTGCAATAGGGATATCTTTCATAAAGTCAATAAATTATCAAGAGTGAAAGGAATGATAATCAGAGGTGTTAATAATCTGATTTTATTCTTTGTCACGCATAGCAATCATGAAATTAACTATGAAATTTATCATTCACTTCCTTATCTATCCTTCTCTTGATGAATTTTACTATTAAATATAAATGATTTGTGCGGAACTCTTTTTGCATATTGTTGATTATTGAGACTGCAGATTGTATGTTTGAAGCTATAGAAGCAAACCATTCGTCCTTCTTTTTTTTCGACCTTCGTATATTTACATCATTATTGAAACTGACAATCTCTTCAAGTTTCTTTCCAAACCAGTTGATTATTATATACCAAAAAGACTTATAGTTTTTTTGAAATTCAGCCAAACGAAAATTATTGTGAGCATAAACTGTTACATCTGCTATCGCTTTTAGTATTCTGAATAAAGTTGCGTTATATGTCAAAAAATAATTCGAATATGCAATACTCAATTTTTCAAAAGTGGTCTCTCTTAGTTGTATCAATACAATATTTTTGTTATCTGATTCTTCTTCAAACATTTTAAAGTACTCATCCTCTGCCTTATCAAAATTTTCAAATGAATTTAATTCAGGTGTTTTATTATCGGATTTCGTAGATGTGGAAATGAGAAAAAAATGTTGAGATGGTCTCGTTTTTAGTTTATTCCTCTGGCGACGTAAGTCTATAAAGTTGTTGTTGAACACATTACCTAACCTTGTAAGATAATGGTATTTTTCTGATATTTCAGACAACAACCTTTTGTCATTTAATGTCATACACTCATCTTGTTTTGCAAGGATTTGGTGAAATTTATAAAGATCAGGATTGATTTTATTACTACATTCTTTTAATTGCGATGAAAATAATACATCGGATATTTCTACTAATGTGGCCCAATTGTGTTGCTCTAAACTTCTAATTTGAATTTCAATGACTTTGTGAGGCTCTTCGTTCAATATCGCGTCGAGATGCACAGATCTATATCCGCTTTCTTTAGGTTTAGCAATATAGTCTCGCCTTATCTTTATAGAAAATGGTAGGTATCGTTCCTTTTCCTTTAATTTAAGGATTAGAGTACGAACATTGTCAATAGTTTCCATGATACATCTACAACCTGCAATATCTACAACTCGCTGAACTTCCATGTCTTTAAATCTTTGTAATTTGCTTATTATAGACTCTATCCGTTTTATTCTGCATGTGCAGATGCTATTACTATCCACCTTATGAGCAATTTTGCATAACTCTTTAAATACAGTTGCCAAAGGATTTTTGTATGTTAGTCGCAGAATTTGTAACATTTCAAGATCATCAGGAGATATCTCTGAAGGATTTTCGCGAATACGATTGCTTAATCGTTTATAAGCTTTATTTGTATATTGTAAATCTTGTTTATTCATAACTATAATTTGATAGCATATTTGTTGATAATATCGATACAGTATTATTTAATCTCTCTTTGTTTGAGAACCAAATCTTCGATATTTCGGTTATGTAAAGTTTGATGACCAATTCTTGTTCTGTTAGTCTGACACCTTGTACTATTTGAATTATTAAGAGACGCTGCGAACTATCGCAGTTGCACTCTCTGTTCGCTTCCGAGAAATCTGGTTTTCTTTCCATAAAATATATCATTATATGTTAATTTGATTAAAAATAGCACATATTTATCTTGTATTTTTGGTTTTTCTTACAGATGCATTTGTCTGTTAAAGCATTTGTTGTAGTTGCAAAGTTTGCGAAAAAGTATTCAAGATGACACACTCGGTTTATGTTCTTTGTTGCCAAGGGTAAATTCGTAGTTTACTTGTAACGAGTTTATACGTTGAAGCGGAAGTGCATTATGTCTCCGTCTTGAACGATGTAGTCCTTGCCTTCCACGCTCATTTTGCCGGCTTCTTTGCATGCGGCTTCGCTTCGGAGGCTTACATAGTCGTCGTATTTTATTACTTCGGCACGTATGAAGCCTTTCTCGAAGTCTGTATGGATTACTCCTGCACATTGAGGTGCTTTCCAACCTTTTGTGAATGTCCATGCTCTGACTTCCTGCACGCCTGCGGTAAGGAATGTTTGCAGGTTCAAAAGGCGGTAAGAGGATTTTATGAGACGTGCCACGCCAGATTCTTTCAATCCTAATTCTTCCAAGAACATTTGTTTTTCTTCCAAGGTTTCGAATTCCGCAATGTCGGATTCTATCTTTGCGGCAACGATAAGGATTTCCGCACCTTCCTCCTTGGCGATTTTCTCTACTTCTTCCGTGTACCTGTTTCCCTCTTTTGCACTCGCTTCATCGACATTGCAAACGTATAGTACCGGTTTGGCTGTCAAAAGGCACAATTCCTTGGCGAGTTTCAATTCGTCCTTGCTTTCGAATGTAACGGTTCTTGCACTTTTTCCTTGTTCCAAAGCTGCTTTATAACGAAGCAGAATATCCAGCAAGACCTTCGAGTCTCTGTCTCCGCCGCTTTTTGCCGCTTTTTCGACCTTCGGCAAGCGTGCTTCCACTGTTTCGAGGTCTTTCAGTTGAAGCTCGGTATCTATGATTTCTTTATCGCGTATAGGATTTACAGAACCATCGACGTGAACGACATTGTCGTCATCGAAACATCTTAGAACATGAATGATAGCGTCGCATTCCCTTATATTGGCGAGGAATTTGTTTCCCAAGCCTTCTCCTTTACTCGCTCCTTTCACCAAACCGGCTATATCCACTATCTCCACCGTTGCAGGGACTATCCTTTCGGGGTGAACCAAGTCGGCAAGCACGTTCAGGCGTTCATCAGGAACGCTGATGGTTCCGAGGTTGGGTTCTATGGTACAAAAAGGAAAATTTGCCGCCTGCGCCTTGGCATTCGACAAACAATTAAATAAAGTTGATTTGCCCACATTGGGCAAACCAACTATACCGCATTTCAATGACATTCTTTAGCTCTTGATTATTTTGGCAAACTCTTCGGTATCTACTTGTTTGGTTTGATGTTTCATATCCGCTTTCAAAGCCTTTATGAGTTTATCCTCGAACAAGTATTCGTAAACCTGTCTGCTTTGTTCTTTGTTTTCAAGCATGTTGGTTGCGACTTTCTCGACAGCTTCCTCTGTCTCCTTTATTTGCTCTTCCGTTGCATCTTCCGGAACAGGGAAATAATTGCGAACCAAAGCGGTTTTGTAGTAGTCTTTCACCTCTTCGCCGCTTACTTCTAATTTATATTTGTCCACAAGTTTGCCTTCGATTAGCTGCCACTTTATGGAGTCTCTGTATTTGTCGTAATTGTCGAGGATTTCCTTGCTATCGACCTTGCCTTGGTTGATTTCCACGAGCCAACGTTTCAAAAACTCGTCAGGCAGATCCATCTTCGTGTTCTCTACCAATGCTTTGCTTGCACTATCCATGAAGTAACGGTCTGCTTGGTTCGAATAGGTCTTGCACAAATCCTCCTTCGCTGCTTTTCTGAAATCTTCTTCGGTCTTTATTCCTTTGCCTTTGTAAGCCATCTCGAACAATTCCTCGTTCAATTCATGTTTTATTACACGGCTTATGCCGGTTACCTTGAAGTTGACATCGGATTTGAATTGCTTTGCCTGCTCTTTGTCTATTCTCAACATGGAAGCGATTTCCGTTGTGTTCTTGAATGCCTTTGCAAGGTTGAACGTTATGACATCATCTTTCTTTGCACCGATGAATTTCTTCTTTATGGTAACCATGGAAATCAAATCGACAGCCAAAGATGTGGTAACCTTTATGCCACCTTCTTTCACATTGCCATTCTCGTCCAATTCCTCTATTTCTCCATATACCAAGTCTGTTTCTTCTATTGTTTCAGGAGACTCGAACTTGCCGAAACGACGTTGAATGTCTTCAACGAATTTGTTCAACATCTCTTCTGTCGGAACAATGTCGTAGTAGGTTATGTCCTGAGAATTCAAATCGAGTTGGAACTCCGGTTGCAACGCTATATCGAAATAAAAAGTGAAATCTTTTTGATTGTCCCAATCTATGGCTTGTGTCTTTTCGTTGTTCGCCATGGGATTTCCGAGAATGTCGAGTTTGTTATCTTCTATGTATTTGTACATGGCGTCTGTCATCAGTTTTTGTACCTGCTCCGCACATACGGATTTTTCATACATCTTTCTGACAATTCCCATCGGTACTTGTCCGGGTCTGAATCCCGGCATATTTACCTTTCTGCGATATTCCTTCAACTCTTTTTCAACCGACTCTGTATAATCGGCGGCTGTTACATCGATTTTCAATACAGCCGTCAAGTCGCCTGTCATTTCCTTTGTTACATTCATCTCTTATATCCTGTTTCTTTTTTGTTCGTTCTATTGAAAATTCAGTTTGCAAAGATACTGATTTATTGCCAACATACGCTTGACAAGTGGTCAAAAACCGTAATTCAATGCCTTTATCGCTTGCTGCAACTTCGGGTCTTCTCTCGTGAATGTCAGTTTTATGTGCTTTCTCCTTGCCGCAAACAAACCGTATCCGTTGTTTACGTTCGTGTATATGGGTTTGTCGCTTAATCGATTGTCGTTTTGTCGGCTGTTGGAGTAATATTCGTACATCTCCAAGCTGCAAGAATTGACGTATAGCTCGAAAGCGTATTGTCGGTTCGTCCATGAGCAATTCCCTTTTTGCGAAGCCAAATTCCTTTTCACGCCGTTGACGATGTCGCTCATGTCCATATTGTAATTGAATTCAAAGCCGGGGTTGTTGCTTGTGTTCAATTTCATTGCCAAATCGATATCCGTGAACGTTTCTTCACCGTTTGCACGATAGTAAAACCTCATCGAGGGTTGGAAAACCTTTGCAATGATGCCTTGTCCGCTTGATGCGACGGAGGAATTGATGTTGTACCAACTGCAATTCATCATGTTCTTTCCGTTTTTCGGTATGAAAGTCATTATGCTTCCCGGTGCCGTTATGTCGTAATCGCCTATCAAACGTGTCGTCGCCCATGTTTCATCTCCGGATTTCTTGTTGCGAACCACGATTTTGTATTCTTTTTTCAGGGCTTCGGCGTGATTCAATCTGCCTTTGGTGCAACATCGGTATATGGGAGCCTTTTCATTGTAGAAATCGCCGTCCTGCTTTGTCGTGGTTTCGGTATAGTCGAACCATAAGGTGTCTCCTGCATTGTTTTTGTCCCAAGGGTAATAGGAAAGCATGAAAACATCTATTTCATTCTGCCTGTAATAAACGGAGTCTCTCTCTTTTGCGAAGTCAATGTAGTTTCCGCTGCCGAGAAACCCTTTCTGCACACGAACGAAGGTGGTGTCGCTGTCTTGATCCAATACTCCGTAAATGACGGTTACCTGTTTCCACTCCTCATTCGGGTCGAACTCGACTTCACAGCCTGCAAAGCAGAAAAGCATTGCAAGTAACAATATGAGATTTGAGCGTTTCGACTTCATATCTTGTTGTTTTATAGGTTCAGAAGTTGCAAAGGTAAGTATAAATCCCGACAATCGGATATTTTCTCGTACTTTTGTACCTGCCAAAAATTGAAATTTAATCGTTAAAGGAAGATATGAAACATTGCGATGACTTTGTCGTGGTCGGGAACCGAGCATCGGGTTCCGCCTTTTTCAAGTTGAGCTTGCGGGCTTGCAGTCCTTTGCCCGAGATAACTGCGGGTCAATTCGTGGAAGTCGGCGTTCGACAAACCGAAGGTATCATTTTGCGACGTCCCATTTCCATTCATGATGTGGATTACGCCGCAAACACCATTGTTTTGCTTATCCGGATTGCGGGAAAGGGGACAAGACAGCTCTCCATGCTCGAAAAGGGCGAGCGTGTGAACCTTATTTATCCTCTGGGCAGGGGTTTCGAGTGCAGGGGCGAGGATGTGCTGCTTGTTGGTGGCGGAGTCGGGGTGGCTCCTCTGCTTTTTCTGGCGAAATCCTTCCATTCGAGAGGGGTACGCCCCCATATTCTGCTCGGATACAGGGATAGGGAACAGTTCCTCGACCTTCCGGAGTTCCATAAATACGGAGATGTGTTCGTCGCAACGCAGGATGGAAGCCTCGGAGAGAGGGGAATGGTGACGGAACACAGCGTTTTCGCCAAGCAATTCGACTGTGTTTATGCCTGCGGTCCCACTCCCATGATGAGAGCTGTGGCGGAAAGCTGCCGGCAAAGGGGCATCGAGTGTTTCGTTTCCCTCGAAAACAAGATGGCTTGCGGCATCGGGGCGTGTCTATGCTGCGTTCAGCAAACCACAAGCGGCCATAGGTGCACCTGTACCGACGGTCCTGTTTTCAATTCCGAAGAAGTAATCTGGTAATGTATCGTTATATGGATAAGTTAAAGATAAAAATAGGCTCGCTTGAGCTGAAAAACCCTGTCATGACGGCCTCCGGCACCTTCGGTTACGGGGAAGAGTACATGGATTTCTACGATGTGCAGATGCTCGGAGGCATAATAGTGAAAGGAACAACGGGCGAAAAACGCGAAGGAAACCCCGCCGTACGTCTGTGCGAGACCCCTATGGGAATGATAAACGCCGTGGGCTTGCAGAACAAAGGGGTGGATTATTTCTGCGAACGGATATATCCGCGGATAAAGGACTATAAAACGAATGTGATTGTCAACGTTTCCGGTTCCACAATAGAGGAATACTGCACGGTTGCGGAGAAAATCTCCCGTCTTGCGAACATTCCGGCAATAGAATTGAACATTTCATGCCCCAATGTCAAGAAAGGCGGCATGGGATTCGGCACAAATCCCCAAATGGCAGCGGAGGTTGTCTCGCGTGTAAGGCGGGTTTACGATAAGCATTTGATGGTAAAGCTGACGCCGAACGTAACATCCATAGCCGAAATCGCCCGAGCCGTCGAGGGAGCAGGGGCGGATTCGCTCTCGATGATAAACACCGTCCTTGCCATGGCGGTGGATGCGGAGAAGAGAAAGGCCGTTTTATCGACCGTAACAGCAGGTTTATCCGGCCCTGCAATCAAGCCCATCGGCCTGCGATGCGTCCATCAAGCCTCCAAAGCAGTGCGAATTCCCATCGTCGGCTTGGGCGGAATAAGCAACGCAACCGACGCAATAGAATACATTTTGGCAGGAGCGAGTGCAATACAAGTGGGAACCCAAAACTTCATCGACCCTTATGCCGGCAAAAAAATCCTCGAAGGAATGCAGGAATACCTCGATCGCCACGGCATAAACCACATTTGGGACATACGGGGAGCCGTTTGACAGAGGCAGTTACGCCTGTTCGCAATCGGCAAAGGGGGAAATCTCAACTCGGATTTCCCCCTTTTCTTTTTCAATCCGCGGCAATGCAATCCGCAATCGCCGCATTCAAGTGCCGGAAAAGGCGTATTTCTCATTACATTTGCAAAAATCAAAACCCGAACACCCCATTTCCTTAACAGAAAAGCAAGAAAATGAAATCGCAAATAGGCGTGAAATTTTTCGCATTTTGCCCTCTTGAAACACGAAAATACCATGCCCGAGTCGGAAAACGCCGTTTTCACCATCCGAAAACGCCGTTTTTTTCTTTAAAAACGGCGTTTTTCAATTGCGTTTTCGGCGTTTTTTCACCATGAAAACAGCCTTTTTTCACCATGAAAACGGCGTTTTTCGACATCGAAAAGGCTGAAACCGCCATAACATATTGAAGCATAAGCATTTGCAAAACGCCGAAATACTACGATATTTTCAGCCGTATCGCCTCTCGGAAATTTCGCAGGCACGTATGAAGTTAAAGAAATTGAAAATCGTTAACGGGCAAAACCGTTTCGCAAATCGAAATCATAAGGAATGCAAACAGTGTATTCTGCATTCAGTGCGGCGGTTTGCAAGGTGGTTCGGGCGTTTTCGAGGCGGTATTGCTTGATTTCTCTGCCTTGAATGTCGCACAATCGAACTGTCGTTTGCCATTTCATGCCTTCGATGTGCAGGAGGACGAAGGTGTTTGCGGGGTTCGGGTAGAGCGAAATGGCGATTGCGTGTGCGGAAACGTCGTTCAGGGAGGGGAGGACGGTCAGATGGAGCGTGATTATGCTGTCGCAACCGTCGATATTCTGCAAGGTGTCGTTGTAAATGCCCGTTCGGTCGAGGTCTTTTCCGTTGAAATGGAAGGTGGTTCCGGCGGAACCGGTTTGCGAAACGGTGTCTGTGTAAACGATATTCTCGAAATGTGCCGTGAAAACGGTGTCTTGAGAGAGGGTTATCGAGCGAACTCATGCCGATTTTTTTCATACCTTTGCATAAAATCAAGATATGATGAACGGAATTTGCTTTGAGACGGACAGATTGTACGATGTGATATGCGGGAACTTCAAGTTGCTGTGCGTCGTATCCCGTTTCGGAATAGACTGCGGCTTCGGGGATAAGACCATACGGCAGGTCTGCGATGAAAAAGGAATAGATTGCAACACCTTTCTTGCGGTCGTGAACTTCCATACGGAGGCTCGGCAGTATCCCTTGCCCTCTGTCGGCTTGTCATTGAAGTGTCTTTGCGACTATCTCGAAAACAGCCATGCCTATTACCTCGATTTCATACTCCCTTCCATAAGACGCAAACTCCTTGAAGCCCTCGGCACACTGACAAACAACGAAGCGGCATTCATGATTATCCGTTTCTATGACGAATACTGCGTCTTTGTCCGCAAACACATGGAACGGGAAGAGAAAGAGGTCTTTCCATACGTGGATTCCCTCCTGAAAGGGAAAAAAGTCGGCAACATGAGCCTTGAAATGGCACTTATGCACCGCACGCCTTTGGAGAATAAATTGGCAGACTTGAAGAAACTCATCATCAAATTCTACAACGGACAAACGGACAGAACGCTTTTGAGTTCGGTTCTTTACGATATATTCCTTTTCGAGGAAGACCTTATGTGCCATTGCAAAATGGAGACGATACTATTCGTTGAAGAAGTGAAGCGATTGGAAGAGAAAAATCTCAAAAACCCTGCAACGAATGCAACGAATAAGGCAAAAGAAACGGAAGAACTGAGCGAAAGAGAAAGAGAAGTGATTTGTTGCGTGGTTCAAGGCATGAGCAATAAAGCCATTGCGGAAAAGTTATTCATATCCGTGAACACCGTAACCACGCACAGAAGAAACATAGCAAGGAAAACAGACATACATTCCTCGGCAGCACTTACGCTGTATGCCATAATGAACGGGCTTGTAACCATGGAGGAAATCGATTTGAAGAACTCCCTGAACGCCCCGCGTTAAGCCTGCACAGACCCTTGCAAGACTTGTATTCACCTTATATCTCCGCCAAAGGCTGCATTCATGAACCGCATTCGGCGGTCGATTGTACAATATCGGGCAGTATCTGTGCAAAATAAGCCGCAAGCAATATGCCTGCGGCTTCATTATTGAAGTATCTTGCAACTTTTAGACCCTTACTCGACTATCAACTTCTTCGTCGTGTTGCCTATCGTTATAGTATAAACGCCCTTCGGCAAATCGCCGAGGTCTATTTGCAAAGTCTCGATGCCGGCTTTGAGGTCGAACGTTCTTACTTTTCTGCCGTTGAGGTCGAGGATTTGAAGCAAGGTGTTTTCTTTCAATGCCTCGAACTCCAATGTTACGAACCTCTTCGCAGGATTGGGATACAATGCAAACTCTCTTGCATTCACCGCTTGCAAAGATACAGCAGGCGAGAATATCGCCATGAAGGTTGTATCGCTTGTTAGACTTACCGTTCTCGGGTTCTCCGTATTGCCGTCGTTCCAAGCGGTGAACTCGTATCCCTCGTTTGCAGTGGCAGTCATAATTTTCTCATTGCAACTCTCTCCCGTGCTTATTGCAACGCTGCCAAAGGTTGCATCATTTGCCGAAGCATTAAATTCTAAAATCTACTCCTCCGAAATGCGTTCTGAAAAGTATTTGTTCCAATCACTTCCTGCATAAGCACCAAGACTTCCGCAAGGCACTGTCAAAATGCAAGTCGAAGGAACGTCGGAGAATGAATTACTATCGATTGACGGTGGCGTTACTGCCAAACATCTAACAGAAGTCAAACCGCTGCAATCTTCAAACGCCTTCCATCCGATGGACGTAACGCCGTCAGGTATAGTAACCGAAGTCAAACTACTGCAATCGGCAAACGCACCATTTCCTATGGAAGTAACGCCGGTCGGTATGGTAACCGAAGTCAAACTGCTGCAACCACTAAACGCACTATATCCGATGAAAGTAACGCCGGTCGGTATGGTAACCGAAGTCAAACTGCTGCAACCACTAAACGCACCCCCTCCGATGAAAGTAACGCCGGTCGGTATGGTAATCGAAGTCAAACCGCTGCAACCGTAAAACGCACCCCCTCCGATGGCAGTAACGCTGTTTGGTATGATTACTGAAGTCAAGTCGCTGCAATCGGCAAACGCATCATCTCCAATGGAAGTAACGCTGTTCAGTATGGTTACCGATGTCAAGCCGCTGCAACGCCAAAACGCACTATTTCCTATGGAAGTAACGCTGTTCGGTATGGTTACCGATGTCAAGCCGCTGCAATAGGCAAACGCACCCCATCCGATGGAAGTAACGCTATTCGGTATGGTTACCGATGTCAAACCGCTGCAATTCTCAAACGCATACTCTCCGATGGAAGTAACGCCGGTCGGTATGGTTACCGATGTCAAACCGCTGCAATTCTTAAACGCATACTCTCCGATGGAAGTAACGCTATACGTTGTACCGTTTCGGGTTATAGTTGACGGTATGACAAGATTGCCACTTACGTAATTGATTCCCAAATAATCATCAGCATAATACGTTACCTCAGCCGTATTACCGGAAGTTATGTTGTAGTAGAGTGTTTTCTCATGATGGGTGTAGGCAAAGTCTTGAGCCATCGCTTGGAGCGAAAGCATCATCATTGCTACTGCCATTATCGATCGGCACAGTGGTTTGCCGAATTTTGATTTTGTCATCTTATCTTTTATTGAAATTTACACTTGCAAAGGTATGAATTTCTCACGGTTTCCATCATGAAAACAGAAAAAACAGAGAATATCCTTTCAAACAGCGTTCGCAGTGTTCGCAAAATATCCCTATACCCTCTTTACATTCTTTATCATTTCAGCCCTTTCGGAAGCATTGCAAATTAACGATTTTCAATTTCTTTAACTTCATGGTTTGCGAATTTTCCGCAGGAGGGAAATTACTCGAAATTTTTCGAGTATTTGATGGTTTAGCAAAAGATTGTATTTCAACACCTTGCAAACATATCGAAAACCGATCGGAAAAAGACGGCGTTTTGACGGTCGAAAAACGCCGTCTTTTTTCAAGAAAACG
>ERZ1026856.264-NODE-264-length-36360-cov-20.236662_pt1 | contig 36360 bp, 30 predicted proteins | sample MGYA00380158_ERZ1026856 | MGnify/ENA primary metagenome ERZ1026856 (study PRJEB33269, sample SAMEA4719794) | human gut metagenome | biome: human-associated habitat; feature: organic feature; material: feces | place: Cameroon | collected 2013-10 ...
AGCCTTAAGCTTCCCGTCAGCTATATCTTCCTTAATCAGTTCATACAGATATTCGTACATTGTTTTGTTTCCGCGTTTATCTAAATCATATGTAAGCAAATCTGGTCTCCTATTATATATGTGTTTTGGATATTTAAAAGATATCAGTTCTAATTATAATAAGCTCATAAGCAAAAAACAAGTAGGAAAATCCCTCTCCTCACCTGAAGGGTTCGGATTTTTCTTCGACAAACAAGGAGGAATAGAAATACTATGGGAATCTATGCTATTACCGGTGCTTCAAGCGGTATCGGTGCTAAAACTAAAGAATTGTTAATACAGCAGGGACATAAGGTAATTAATATCGACCTTAAAGACGGCGACATCTGTGTAAACCTTGCATCTCAGGAAGGCAGACAGTCTGCTGTTGAGCAGTTACATACTATGTGCCCTGACGGACTTGACGGAATGATATGCAACGCTGGTGTTTCAGGTGCATGTGGTAATCTCGGACTAATTATCTCTCTTAACTACTTCGGAACAGTAGCTGTTGCAAATGGCGTTTACGACCTTTTAAAGAAGAAACACGGAAGCTGTGTTGTAACTGTTTCTAACACAATTTCACAGGGTGCAGGCCGTAAGGATATCGTTGATCTTCTTAATAATATCGGTGACGAAAAGCGTGTATTAAGCCTTGTTTCATCTATGGACAGCACTAATCTTTCAGTTGGAAACAGTCTTTATGTTTCTACTAAGTATGCACTTGCAAGATGGGTACGCCGTGTATCTGCAACATGGGCAGCTAACGGTGTCCGTATAAATGCTGTTGCTCCTGGTAATGTACACACAGCCATGACTGCAACAATGAGCACTACAGCAAAGATGGCTCTTAACGCTCTTCCTATCCCAACCAAGTACGGTCAGGAGTGCCTTATGGCTCCAGAGGAAATCGCTGAAGTTATGGTATTCCTTGCTTCAGATTCGGCAAGAGGTGTCAACGGAAACATCATGTTCGTTGATGGCGGTACAGACGCATTATTAAACACTGAGAAAGTATATTAATTAAGGAGGGCATTAAACATGACAGCAATTGAAAAATATGTAGAAGCAATGGAAAACAAAGATTACGCAGGGCTTGCCAACCTCTTTGCTCCTGATGGAATAATCAACGATTATTGTACTAACTCAGCAGCCCAGAACGAATATCATATATATGGACGTGAAGCTATCAACATGTTCTTCCGTAACAAGTTCGGTTTCCGTAAATACTCTATCTTAGATGGTGAAGTTGTAAATTCTACCCAGGCAGAATTCATTGCTAACTTCGGCGGTTACAACATCATGGCTATCGCTACTGTCCGTGAAGTAACAGAAGATGGTCTTATCAAGAGACTTACTGTAAGACCTAAATAATTCAATATTAAAAATCGTGTATAACCAATCAGGGCATTGAGATTGCAAGTTAAACCCTTACAATCCCAATGCCCTGATTTTCACACAAATTTATCATAAATATTATACCATCTTAGGTGTATCCCACAGATTCAGCTTAGTTCCAATTCCTTTTTCAACAGCATTTCTATATACGCACCGAAAATGTAACCATATTTTCAGCAGCTGCTGTGCTATTACAAATCCTCTTACCTTAGCTCTGTGCTCCTTAGAACCAAAGAATTTATGTATCTGCTTAAAAAGCTGTCCTCCCGGCTTCTCATTCTCATCAAATACAACTACATTAAGTCCTCTCTTCACTGGCTTTACTACCAGCATTGCTCTAGATTTTACATATTCAATTTTGATTCAACATCCACTTTTCCACTCTCATTTTTAAATATCAAGTGCATATTAGAATGTCTCTCCAACGAATGTTTATCATTCTCTATATATCTCCATGTTGCTTTATATGTACCTGGAACGGCTATTTCTTCATCGGATATAAAACTGATAAAATCGTTAACCTTTCCCTCATATCTTTCAGCAAAATCATCTGACATTTTTTCTTTTTCGTCATCTGTAAAATTCTTCAATTTCCCATACAATACATGTTCCAGATTACATGAATTAAAATATAAACGATATGCTATATCATGAACTTTACCAGTTGAATAAAGTTTAAATAAAATTTCCGATTTATGTTTATTTCTATGTTCTATTGCTTCAACATCTATTCCTTCCATATGATCTTCATAATATTGAATATCATTGACATCAGCCTTCACCACACAATTTTTTGTAAATACTCCATCTGTATCAGCAATATGAATAATCTTTATAAAGTCCTCCCAATTATATCCATACTTCGTTTTTATGCCATATATAATTGCATCTATCTTTGTAACAACATTTTTTACTGTGGTAAATTTATCTGATGTAATATCTCCATGTACCACAGCAAACTGCACCTCTTCTGAGGAAAAATACTCTTTTAAAATACTACCAATAGCATTCTCATCACTAGGACCTTCAACAATTACAACTATTACTTTCTTTTCACTCAATATGAAGACTCCTTCCTGCTTTACGAAAAGCCCGTGCAATTTTTAAGCTATCTGTTTCTTCATAAATTGCTTCGTCCTGCCCTCCTAGCGTAATACTTCTGATATACATACTACGAAGATTATTATTTTCCTTTACACTCTTCATATGGATATATCGATTCTCTGGATTAACAGTTGAAAACATAATACTGTTTTTATCAAGCATCTCAAGAGCTCGCAAATTGTGAGATGTAAATATTAGCTGCCCCTTAGCACTCTTTTCAAAGATATCAAGCAGTTCCCCAAGCATATATTCAAAGATTCCTGCATCTAATTCATCAACCACAAGACAAATTGACGGATTTCCAAATGCTTGGATAAGTACATTCAATATAGAGATAATCTTAATTATACCCTCCGACTCCATACGAATGGGAATAGGTTTCTTTCCTTCACGCACAGACATCAATTCTACCTTACATCCCTCTTCCCCAGAATCTAGTGCTTGCTTACCATAATCTTTTATATCAATTGTCATTCCAGGAATAATTGTATATAACACCATATTTATTTGATTAACAATTGCATCCAAAATGTCCTTTTTAGCTGAATCTAATACAACCGGTTCTGTTAAAGGAATTGCAAAATCTCCCTTTGCACCAATTTTATTGTTTTCTATACGGAAAGCCATTGGCAAAAGAAAATTTGCCGTTATCATTCCTGAATGAGTATTTCTAATAACAAACAAGTCCTTGAAAGCAAATTCAAACAAAGCTCTGATTACATACGAATAATCCTTGAATTTTTCTTCAACTTTCTGACAAAAAATTTCCCTGCTGCTCTCACCAAAAATATATGAGCAATTGCTTTTTTCAGCCATCTTTCTGGCTACAATTAAATCCATCCTTTTCTCTTTATTCTTACCAATCAGTTCATCTAATCTCTTTTGTGGTTTAAAGATACATTCCTGTTCAGAGCGCACATAATCCATAAAAATATTCTTGTTAGTTCTCTTCCCTGCATGATTAATTGCACAATTCAAATACTCTCTCTCTACTACAACTTCTCCGTTATTTCTTCTCAAACTAATATTGTATCCGACCTCGTATACCTTTACTTTATTAGATATCTTAAATTCGATATTCATATGGGCACAATCTTCATCTACGCCAATATAATCATTTATACTCTGATCAATGCTCTCACCTGTCATTATCTGCTGGAGGAAATATAAAGCATCTACAACTGCTGTTTTTCCTGAACCATTCTGTCCATATATACCAAGAATCTCAGCTCTTTTAGCATTAAGTGATTTTTCATTAGCCATAGGCATAAAAATAGTACCATTCTTAACATTTTTTATATTTTTTAATGTCAACGATGACAAACGTACAATGAAATCCTCCATTTTCCACCTCCATAATGCATCTAAACGTATATTTATAATAACATATATCGGTTATTAGGTCAATCTAATTGTATTTTTTGCACATTTTGTTCTATTTTTAATATTTTATCATATTTTTAACTTTATATTGCAATTTCTAACAGTATTGTACCCCATATGATTCATCCCATGCTATATTCCATAATTACTTATCCCACATCCTTAATCATCATAAGCATCCCACCATCTTTACTCTTCCACATGTATCTGGCATACCTTCATCGCCGTCAGTGCATTGATGTGCGACTCAGGTGTAACTCCGGCACAGCATTTTGCATCAACTGATATTACCACTTCCGGATTAACAGCCTTGATTGTCATGGCATTACTGATAACACAGATATCTGTGCATACGCCTATAAGCTCGACCTCTGTATAACCATTTTCTTTAATCCATTCTGCAAGTTCAATCGAACCAAATGTAGGCTTTTCAAAGCTTCTTACCACCTTGATTCCTTCAAGCTCAGGTATCAGCTTCCAGCCATTATCAGGCTTTATGCAGTGTTTCACTGGAAGATTCCTTCCCTCCTGTGTATTCATGTAATCTTCCGTGTGAGTATCGAGTGTGTATACAATATCAGCATTTCCTTCTGCACTCTTGACCTTTGCTGCCACTGCAGGCACAACTGCCTGACACTCTTTATTGCCTAAGGCCCCTGTAATAAAATCATTTTGCATATCAATAACCACTAATAATTTCTTATCCATATCAAAACCTCCAACTCATTTCAATCATCTGAACACCAGCTGCACAAGCAGCATATAACATATCGTTCCGCCTGCAATAGAGACAAGCATCTGCTTTTTCCATTTGTGAAGAAGAACCGTCACAATAATTGCAATCAGCTCTGACAGACCATAGCTGTAGCTTGTCACATTAACATTTTTAAGGCAGTACACAATAAGCATTGAGAATATAGCTCCTGGAAGCACCCTTCCAAGATAAGTTATGTACTTTGGTGTTGTCCTCTTTTCATTAAATATCATAAACGGAAGAAAACGCGTTGCCGTAGTTCCAAGAGTACACATTGCAATCGTAATAATCTGCTGTGTTATCGTCATTGTACCGCGTCCTCCTTCAAATCATCTTTTACCGGCTCATTTTCTGACTCCTTCAAAGCCCTCTTCTCATCATATTTTCTTAACATCGTAAGCATAACAACAATCACAACCATAGTTGGTATCAGGAAATTGTCTGCTCCGAATATCAGAAGGCAGACAACACTTGCAATCATGCCGATAAGCTCACTCATGTGATTCTTTTCTTTTGACCACTGTTCCATGAATATAACAACAAACATTGCAGTCATCACGAAATCCAGTCCCTTCGTGTCAAATGTTATGAGATTGCCAAGCAGTCCGCCAAGCATTGCACCTCCAACCCAGTATATCTGGTTAAACAAAGTCACCCAGAAATAAAACCAGCCACGGTCAACATCTTCCGGAATCTCTGCTGAATAATTCACACTGAAGGTCTCATCACACATTGCATATATAAGATAGAATTTCTTCCAACCCATATTCTTGAACTTGTCAAGCATTGCTATTCCATAAAACAAGTGTCTTGCCTGAATCATGAATGCCATAAGAAGAGTCTGTATTGGTGCAAATGCTGCTAAATTACTCCATCTGTAAATATATTCAAATCTGTATTTTAATACAGATTGACCTGTTTTTCCACAAGTCTGCTGCCTTCATACTTAAGCTTTATCGAGAAAAATCTCTCCTCCCCCGAAAGAAGAAGGTTAAGAAATACCCTGTCACCCTCCCATGTCGGAAGCCCGGGAACTTCTTCTTTATCAACCCAAGCCAGTTCTCCTTCGTCACATTCAATAAGCTCACCTGTAAAGCCATCTGCCGTAAATACACACATAAGCTCTGGCTCACATTCATTACTTATAAATGTTACAAGCCCGCGGAATCTGTATGAAGTAAGCGTAAGACCTGTTTCTTCCTTTACCTCACGCACAAGACATTCCTCAGGAGTCTCCTGATTCTCAGCATGTCCACCTACTCCAATCCATTTACCTTCATTAATATCATTATGCTTTTTCACTCTGTGAAGCATAAGATACTTCCCATCCTTCTCTATATAGCATAAAGTTGTAGTTATCATCAGTTCTGCCTTTCATGTCCGATTTTTTCAATCAAATTCATCTTATAGATTCAATTATTGCCTCTGCATCTGCTTTCGCAAGTGCGTCAAGTTTTTCATTGGTACTGAGAAAATTTCTATAATCTCCTTCATTACTCAAAAAAGCATGTTCAACAATAATAGAAGGAAGCCCTGCCTTGGTACCACAATACAACAATGTATAATAATCCGCTGGCGAACCATCAGGATAAGTTTCTCCTACTGTTGTTACCCTCTGCAAAATTCCTCCGGTATTTTCAGTATTCCAGTCATTGGCTATTGGAAGTCCTAACACATTTAATTTAGATATTATTGATTTAGCCATCCTCATCTCAGAATCATATACGCTTGCCACCTTTGCATTTGATGGCTGATATCTGCTACAGCTCATAAGAACCATACAGCCATGTGAATCAACCTCATCGGTACTTCTGCTGTTAACATGAATAGAAATAAAATAATCCGCATTATTATCAACTGCATACTTTATACGGTTAGAAAGACTTAAATCATAATCACCATTTCTTGTAAGAATAACCTTAATTCCATCATTCTCTTCAAGATACTTTTTCAGAGTCGTTGCAATACGATAGTTAAGATTTTTCTCCATCACAAGCATTCCGTCATATTCCTGCTTTGTTCCTTCACTGTCTCCACCGTGTCCCGGATCAATACATATAACAATCTGCTTTGGTTTTACTTCTTCTGTAACTTCGGGTTCTGTCTGTGCTTCTGTTTCAGCCATCGTATCTTCCTCCGATTCTTCTGCAGCATCAACACTTTCCTCTGCCATAACATTTTCCAAAGTTGTCTCTTCCTCTGTACTTTCTGTCTCTTCTACAACTTCTTCCGTAGTCGTTTCCTCCTGTGTTGTCTCTTCAACTGTACTAATATCTGTCTGTGTTTCATACAAATGTGTCTCATCATGACCACTTTCCATATCTGTCACAGCATTCTTTTTTCCACATGCACACATACATATAGTAACCATCACCATACAAAAAAACAATTTCTTTTTCATTATATTACGCCTTCACTTTATGTCCGATTTTTTCAATCTCGTATTCCCCGCATACTATATTAATTTCATCAGCCTTACCCCAGTCAAGACTTACATACACTTTCTTCTTATCAACATCCCACTTAAGCTCATCTATCATAATCCCACATCTTGTACGAAGTCCCTTAACCATGCCGCTTCCAAGCTTGTCTGACCACGCCGGAAGCAGTTCAATTGTATATTCATCCGAATATACAAGCATTTCATTAATAATTCCAACCAGTCCAAATGCGGTATCTGTACAAAACACGCCTTTGCTCCTGTCAGTATTGTGATCTGTAAATAAAGTTGTGTAGAATATGTCACTGTGTACAAGCAGATTAAGCATATCATATACAGCATCTGCATTTTTAAGGCGTGCCTCTACTAACGCCTTATGTATCCAGCCGTGTGAAGCAGTATCATCTTTTCCTTTATTCTCATGGTTTCTGTTAATGATTGCCTGACGACACGCAGCTGCTAACTTACTGTCATGCTGAGTCTGCAAAGCCGGCCATGCCGGATAAAGATGGCTTATATGCCTGTGAGCATTATTCTCGCCATACTCCTTCATAGACCATTCCTTAACTGCACCTGACTCATCATACATAAAATCAGGTAACATTCTTAAGAGTGCTTCCGCCTCTGATACATCCTGCTTTGCTGCAGTCTTATCCTCTTCAGCCATCTCTTTATTAATCATCTCAATATACATATTAATTACATCTTTAGCCGCAGAGATATCCATTGCTGCATTGGCAGTAATCGCACTATGATATCCAAAAGGCTTATTCTCCGGTGAAAATGATGGAATAATAAGATAATGCTCGCCCTTATTAAGGCTGGATTTACCCTTCTCATACCTTGCATTACCGTCTGTATCTGTGTAATACTCAGGATTTCCTATCTGTTTCCAGAAATTATAGGCCTTCTTAAGAAGCGGCTCATATACATCTTTTCTTACATCAAATGTATCTTTGCCGTACATCTTAATCAGCGCCGCATCATCAGTTGTTATCACAGCGTTGCCGTAAGTCTGTAAGAATTCATATATAGGAATAAGCATCCAGCCAGCACCGGCATTCCAGTACTGGAATGGATAATTAATATCGTACTCTACCATCATTGCCCTATGACCGTCAGTATTAACCGGAATAAGCACAGCATCCTTCATTCCATACACCATTGCTGCATTATTAACCCAGTCAGGTATCTGCCGAAGAATAAACCACATATAACCAACAGCTGCTTCATACAATCCTGAGCTGTTCATTCCCGAAACCTGAATATTAACATTGGCATCCATTGTGTACGCACTTCTCCACAACAGATTCCACTCACCAACCCACAAGCCGCTGAGTCTTGGTGCTGTCGTTCCTGCGCATGCCTGCATTCCATACAGACCATTATAATATAATTTCCCCAGCAGAGAAGGCATAATGTCATATTCATTTTTCTGTAAGTCAAGCAGTTCTTCATTAGCAGACTCGCAAAAATATCCGCCATCAAGCTCAAGCTCTATATTCTTATGTTCTAAGATTACCGGTTCTTCCGTTATATCGACACTGTTAACTTTGTTAATACATTTGTCTACCAGTGCAAATGTATCTATGCCATTAACTCTGTCCCTGAACTCACAATATTCCCCCAAATCATCTGTCCAGTCAGTGTAAGTTACAAGTATAATGCTTTCTGCATGTGATATATCAATAACCGGTTCAGTCTCATCAATGCAGGTATATGCACGGCTGTCTTTAGGCTTTGATGAAACCCTCATATCACCATCTGTCAATATCCTTGTAACACCTGCAAATCCACCCTTTGCAAGCTCACTTCCATCATATTCAGGATAATGCACAACCGTACCTATTATGTTATCTCTTACGAATCTTGAATACAGCATATTTCTTTCAGGCGCAGGGATATTGTTCTTCTGGACTCCGAATTTCGGCATAGACTCAAAATCATCTATTGATATCGACATATCCACAGACTTTTCAGATATTATTTTAGTTATAATCACATTCTGTTTTATGGATACATATGTACTTCTTGAAATAGAAGCTCCGTCTGATTTAAATGTAGTATTTATTGTACCTGTCTTATAATCTGTCCATCTTCTGTAATCAGAAATATCCGGCTCTCCTTCAAGTGTCAGTCTTATCATATGGCCTGGATGATAACAGTACATATTAGTTCTTTTTCTATCATGTATATTCCATGTATCGTCAAAATTAATAACTGACTGTCTCGCTTCTTCTAACTGTGTTGTAACCTCGTAAGGCACATGTCTTGGCTCTTCCGATGGCATGACAAATTCAACATCCTGATATATAAGACTGTCCTCTATAGGCGCACATGATTCAAGCACGCCAAGCCTTCCATTACCTGCCACCATAGCCTCATGCCATGGTACATCTGTGACATTATAATCATCATAAGGTTTAATCTGCCTGAATTTCTTTGAATATGATATCATAACTTAGATATTCTCCCGCGTTTTCTTATATTTCTGCTTCTGTTCATACATTCTGCTATCAGCAGCATCCACTATTTTTTCAATATCATTACCATTCCCAATCGAATACCCGACTGATGCTGACAATTCCATTTCACCATTTACATTTCTTGATTCCATGCATTTTTTCCAGTTATTAATAATAATCTTTACATCATCTTCTGTTGCATTATCAAGAATAGCAATGAACTCATCTCCACCTATCCTGAATATATTACCAGAACCTTTCACCGATTCCTGAATACTTACTGCAACATTTTTAATAAGGCTGTCACCTGCTTTGTGTCCATATGTATCATTAGTCGTCTTCAATCCATTAACATCCCAGAAAATAACTGCAATATTATCAAGATGATGGTAATAAGAATTCATCATATCAAGATACTTGTTCTTATTATACAGCCCTGTCATTTCATCAATCTCAGACATCTGTTTAAGCTTTTCTTCCCTGACTGCACGGCTCTGAATTATATCAGAAATGTGGATGACCATAAGCAGAACAGCAAACAGCATCATACTTCTTGGCACAATGAAATACATAAACAGTGTGTAAACCGGATTCGGATTCACATTTACCGAATTAAAAATCTTACCTGTCGCATCTACATATGTGCTTAGTGAACTAGCCGTAAGCAAAGTCATATTAGCATCACACAAGCCAAAAAAATATCCGATGTAAACACTTACCACAATACTTATTACACTTAATATATAAGTATAATAAATCATTTTTCTCTGTCCATACTGAACAGCATAGATTATAGGAAGAACCATCATTATATACACATGATATGTAAGTGCACATGTCTGCACGCATATAGCAACAACAATTCCAAACATAGCAAAATACTTCGTAGCTCTGTTACCGGCGCCTAGTATTTTGCATATTAGTATTGTAAATATAGTAACCGCCAGCGAACTCCACAGACTCGCCGCCATTAACTTAGTATCAACAATAAATACCCCCGCATGATTCAGTATCCATGTAATAAATGGAATTATCATCGTCATGCACTGACATTTTATTGAGAAGCGGTTCGCACTCTCCTCATACTCCTTTAACTGGAAATTATCCATATTATCCTTCTCCTTCTTCAGCCCTTATCTGCAGTCCGTTTCCTTTTCATCTGACTCATCAAGGCTTTTACAATACAGATATTTGTATGTCGCAAAAAGACCTGCAATTGCAGCCACTCCAGCCAGTACCTCAAATCCCGATACATGTCCTACTATCATCTGTCTTGCAATAGCAAAAAGCAGAACTTCAATAACCGTACCCGGAGTATGAGTGCAAAGCATCTTTACAAACTCAACTCCAATTGCAAATGTCATAATATTCTCAAGGAAATACTCAAGCGTGGCATTATCACAACCTATTCCCAGCACGCTTTCCACAATAAATTTCCCTGCAAGAAATATTATAACTATCAGTAAAAATGCAGATAATACAATCTCAATATATGAGGCAGCCTGCTGCATTAATTTTCTTAATTTCATTTTCATAGGGTAAACTATCCTTTCAATTAATTTTATATATAGTGCCTTATTTAATCATTAATTATATCTTATTCTTAATAATTAAGCAATTGTGCCAATATCGCTTTCATTAAATGTCTTATTATAATTATATGGTGAATGTGCATAATTTAATTTGACTTTTACACTGTTTTTTAGTAAACTTTAACAAGTTGGTGTTTTGAAGTATGATAATAAATGACGCCACATTTATTATCACTAATAGGCACGCGTAACGGACATAATTTTTTAACGAGGAGAAAAAACATGGAAGCTTTATTAATTCTAGTCATTGTTGCAGCCCTGCTTGCGCTCGGTTATGCAGCATTCAACTTCATCGGTGTTAAGAAACTTGATGAAGGAACAGACCGTATGAAAGAAATCGCAGCAGCCATAAGAGTTGGTGCTAACGCATTTATTACATACGAGTACAAGATTATTGCAGTAGTAGTTGTTATTATTGCAATCGCATTTGCAGCTATATTCACTGTCCAGTATGGGGAATTCAGCTGGGAGCCATCTGTATGTTTCATGATTGGTGTTATCATGAGTGCATCAGCAGGCTGGGTAGGTATGAAGATTGCTACTTACGCTAATGTAAGAGTTTCTAATACAGCCCGCAACACTAAGAACATTGGTTCAACACTTAAGGTAGCTTTAAAGGGTGGCTCAGTTATGGGCCTTTGCGTTGGCGGTTTCGCACTTTTAGGACTTTTCCTTGTATACATCATATTTGGATTTGGTCTTAACATGCTTGACATTGAAGCTCTCCGTGGTGCTCATGTATTCACACAGTGTCTTTCATGCTACGCACTTGGCTGCTCTATTGTTGCTATGTTTAACCGTGTTGGCGGCGGTATATATACTAAGGCAGCAGATATGGGAGCTGACCTTGTCGGTAAGACAGAAGCACATATTCCTGAAGATGATCCAAGAAATCCTGCCACTATCGCAGATAACGTTGGTGATAATGTAGGTGATGTTGCCGGACTTGGTTCTGACCTTCTTGAATCATTTGTTGGAGCTATATCTTCAGCAATTATTCTTGCAGTAAGTCTTTACCTTTCAAACGTAGCTAATAACCTTGAAGTTTCAGATGAAATGCTCTCTAAGATGATGTATTTCCCACTTGTATTCGCTGCAATCGGACTTATCGCATCTATTCTTGGTATCGCTTATGTTCTCTTAAAGAAGGGTTCTGATAATCCTCACAGAGATCTTAATATCTCAACATGGAGTGCTGCCGGAATTACAATTATCGGCGGATTCGTTGCTACATATCTGTTATTCAATGGCGAGAATGCAGATATTCTTAAGGTTGCAGGATTTAACATTGGTTTCATATCACCTTGGATTGCTGCTTCACTTGGCGTAGTAAGTGGTGTTATCATCGGTGGTATCGCAGAATACTATACAAGCTATGATTACAAGCCAACACAGACAATTGCACAGGCTTCTAAGGAAGGTGCAGCTTTAACTATTACACAGGGGCTTTCAGTTGGTATGAAGTCTTGTATGTATCCACTTATTGTTTTAGGTATTACAACTTATGCATCATATGCAGTTTCAGGCATGTTTGGTATTGCCATGGCTGCCGTTGGTATGCTTTCATTCGTATCAGCAACTGTTTCTGTTGATACTTATGGACCAATCTCTGATAATGCCGGTGGTATTGCTGAAATGTCAGAGCTTGAACCTGAGGTAAGAGAAATTACTGATAAGCTTGATTCAGTTGGTAACACAACTGCTGCCATCGGTAAAGGCTTCGCTATCGGTTCAGCTTCACTCGCAGCACTTTCACTTATGGTTAGTTTCCTTTATGCATTCCAGCCAGAGGGAAGCAGTCTCGACCTTAATTTCACTAACCCACTTATTCTTGCCGGTGCTTTAGTTGGTGGTGCCCTTCCATATCTGTTCTCAGGTATGCTTATTGAAGCCGTTGCCAATGCTGCCCGTAAGATGGTTGAAGAAGTAAGAAGACAGTTCAGAGATATTCCTGGTATCCTTGAAGGAAAGGCTAAGCCAGACTACAAGACATGTATTGAGATATCTTCTCAGGGTGCATTAAAGGAAATGCGTATGCCAGCTATCATCTCAATCATCTTCCCTGTAATTGCCGGATTCCTTTTCGGACCTTACTTCGTAGGCGGTCTTCTTATCGGTGCTACTCTTTCAGCTATCATGCTTGCCATCTTTACAGGTAACGCTGGTGGTGCATGGGATAACGGTAAAAAGTACATCGAATCAGGTGCTATTGAAGGACAGGGCAAAGGCTCTCCAGCACATGATGCAGCCGTTGTTGGTGATACTGTAGGTGATCCATTAAAGGATACTGTAGGACCATCTCTTGATATCCTTATCAAGATTATGTCTACTGTTTCACTCGTTGCAGCAGTAATGTTCTACAACTACAATTTACTGTACCTTATCTTTGGTATAAGATAATATTCCGTATAAAGGAGTTGGGGCGACAGACCGATTGGTCTGCCGCCCCTGTTTTTATGTATATTTACTTAACAAGTGCTTCCCAGCGCTCCTTTGGAATTGAACTGCTCGTCACAATACATTCCGGATCTGGTGCAATGACATGCCTTACAACTTCAAACACCGCCTGTGCATCACACAAAAGACACTCTGCATCACCAAATGTTACTTCACGCACAGCCTTACAGTCAAGAAATGCCTGATTAAGCTTAACGAAATCCTCTGATATGTGAGGCTGGTCTGCGTTGTAATGCTTTCTCATATATGAATCCTTAATACTTCCATCAGGCATTACAATCTGTAACTTCATCGGCTTATCTGATAATCTGTGTGGTACATTAAGCACCTCTTCAACACTATGAATAAATGTATTGCGTTCATGTCCTACTCCAACAAGCAGAATCTTTCCTCCGCAGCTTCTTAATCTGTCATAACAGCCGCCGGGTGTACACGGCGTATTGTTGTTCTCCTCGTCTGCAAGATATTCTGCCGCTTTCTTTCCAATTCCTGCCATGCTGTGTGTAGGATGTAGTGACCTTATTACTCCATCTCTTTTAAGAAACATATTAGTAAGCAGTCCTACACATGATGGTGTTTCTTTAGAATTAAATACAGGTGAATCCGCATTTATATTCTTCCATGTATGTGTTGGAAGAAGTAAAAGTCCATGTCCGAAATATTCAATCCATGCATCAAGTACTGTATCTGCACCGCCTTCAACTTCACCGATAGATTTCATTGATGAATGAATAAGAATCGTCTCCTCCCCTGTTAAGCCCATATTCTCTAACTGCTTCTTTAACTGTTCTTTTGTATACATATTAGTCCTCGCTTTTCACATATCAATATAGTAAACATATTAGCACATTTATCCTTGAAATATCCAGTAAACAATGCAATAATTACTTTTAAATAATTTAATTGAAAGGAATTAATTCATCATGACTAAAAGACGATTGACACGCAGACAGCGTCAGGTAAGAAGAAACCGTATTATTCTCGCCTGTGCAGCTGCTGCTTTACTTATCATTATTATTGTAATCATATCTGTTTCCATGAAAGGCTGTTCTAAGTCCAAGAAAACAGATAAGAATGAAGAGACTCCAACTACTAAGGTTGAGGAATCTTCTACTGCTAAAGTTGAGGAATCAACACAGACCAAAGAAAATGAAAGTTCAAGCGAAGAACCTGCTTCAACCAACGCTGATAATTCATCATCTACAACAGCAAATGCAACATCAGTCTCTGCTTCATCTGACAGTTCTGAATTCGCACCTCCTGTAGTTCCATCTGGTAATACAGTTTCCAAAGGTACTACTTCTAAAGGATTCCAGATTCAGGAAATCAACGGAGCAACTTATATTGACGGAGTACTTATTGCCAATAAGACATATGCTCTTCCTCAGGATTTCATTCCCACTAATCCTGACCAGCCTGTTAATGCAGACAGAAGTTCAACATGTCTTGACAAAACTCTTATGAGTGCATGGAAGATTATGTTAAAAGATGCTACAGCTAAAGGTCTTAATATATACATTTCCAGTGGCTACCGTTCCTATAATTATCAGGTAAATGTATATAACCGATATGTACAGAGTGATGGTACTGCAAAAGCTGACACATATTCATCAAGACCTGGCAACTCTGAACATCAGACTGGTTTATGCTTTGACCTTAACACTATAGAGGACAGCTTCCAGTATACTAACGAAGGCAAGTGGATTAATGATAACTGCTACAAATACGGTTTCTGTATCCGCTTCCCTAAAGGAAAAGATTCAGCTACAGGATATCAGTATGAATCATGGCACCTTCGTTATGTAGGTGTTGACCTTGCAACTAAGTTATATAACAATGGTGACTGGTTATCTCTTGAAGAATACTTTGGAATTACCAGTGAGTATCCTGACTAAGATTAAAACGGAGTGTTAAACAACTTGCTTAACACTCCATTTATTTTACTTTTTATATCTTATCCTGATTATTACTCCTGCTATCACCACTGTACATACAACACCTGCGATTATAACTGGTATGATATTGAAACTTTTTTCAGTTTTTCTGTTATTAACAGCATTATTTTTCTCTTCATTAACAATATAATTAATCTCTTCATCTGTTGGTTCTATAATTTCGTCACTTTCTGATTGCAATTCATTTATTTTCTGACTTTCTTTCGTAACTTCATCCTTTCCCTGATTTTCTATATAAATCTCATTTGTATCTTCCTTTAAAGAATAAGACGCATTTTCTTTTCCATCAACAACTTTAATAACTCTGAATCCCACATCTTCATATGCCTGTGAAGCTGTTCTTATCTCACCATGATACTCTGTACGGCAGTCTGTTCTGGCAGAATTCCATGCTCCGCCTTTAACTTCATACATAATATCATTACCAGATTCATTCCTGACCGTAGAAGTCCATTCCCAGACATTTCCCCAGAAATCTATTGCACCGTGTGCACCTCTTGTCACATTCTCATATTGATAGACAGATGTTCTGCCATCGTTAACACCACAGTTGAAATCTGCATCTTTTGGCATATGTCCTGCTGCAAGTTCCCATTCACTTTCCGTTGGCAGACGATATGCATTATTCTCATCATTTTCTGTAAGCCATGCACAATATTCTTTTGCATCCTCATATGATACATAATTTACCGGATATTGTTCCTCTCCTGATGGATATGTTCCATTAACCCAATTTTCTGGTGTATCAGCTCCTGTTGCATTAATATACTGTGCATACTGTTCATTTGTAACCTGTGTCCTGCTTATATAAATGTCTTCTCCAGCCCCCATTACAGGAACATAATCATATTTATATGCATCCGCAGTACTCCATTGTAAAAGCCGTGAATCTGTAAATCTAAGCATATTGTTATTTATTCTGTCATCATATGTATCATACATTTCCTGCACTATCTCTTCCATTTCGGCAATTTTTTCTTCACCACCAGGCTTTCCATTGGTTTCTTCCCTTAATTCAGCCAGCTTCGCTTCCTTTTTTGCAAGCACAGCTTCATAATTTTTAATAACAACATTTCTAAGGTTCTGATAGTTTTCTTCTGAGGGATTCTTCTGATACACAGATATCAGCTGCTTGGTTTCTTCTGTAAGTTCCGGCTGCTCTTTTTCAATAAAATCACTATTCTGATACATATTCATTGGATCATCATCTGCCTTTATTGTCGCAGAATTAAAATACATTCCAACAGCTGCCATGCATACAGCACATATAACACTTAAACTTTTATATGATTTCATATCATTTTACCTCGTTTCTTTTCTTATAATGTAATTATAAAAAAAGCACTTAAATCTAAGTTAAAATTGATATTATAAAGGCACGGGAAATTTTCCCGTGCCCATGGCCTGATTATTATTATCTTAATTCACCATTCTTAAGTCCATTTTTTAAGCCATTCTTCAAACCATTCTTTGTACCTGACTTTAAGCCACTCTTAAGTCCATTCTTTGTACCTGACTTCAGACCTTCTTTGAGTCCATTCTTTGTGCCTGACTTCAGACCTTCTTTAAGTCCATTCTTTGTGCCTGACTTCAGACCTTCTTTGAGTCCCTCTGCAAGTACCTGATCTGTTGTATCTTCTGTACTCTGAACCTCTACCTGTACATCTGCATCCTGAACCGGTGCTGCAAATGCCGTAACTGGTACTGCGCCAAGGCACATTACTGTTGCCGTTCCTGCCAATAATTTTTTAATCATTATTAGTCACCTCTTTTTACATTATTAAGAAAATTCAGCGCTTATCTTTTCGTTAATTGTAAGATAAAGGAGTAACCTTAATCCAAGTTAAAACTCACATTTTATAAATAAATCTTTTTATTGTCACTAAGCATATCATCAGATTTACCGGCATAAGCAATATGAACCACCACGATTCCCTTATACATTCGTTCATGCATATCTTTATCAGTTTTTCTTTTTCTGCCCCTGTATTAGTAAGGAGCTTTAATCTGGTTTGGTATCTTTCCAAGCGGCCTTTTAAAACAATCGCGCTTACTATCAGATATATTATAATTGCGGCAATTCCCGTAATTCCATATGTCATTAATACTTCTATCGTTTTCTGCCTAAGCTGAATTTTTTCATCAGCGAAAGATGTGAACACAAATCCTGCTGAACCAAGATATGATGTAACAACATTATCGGTTGCCGAAAAAGAAGAACCAAGATTATATTTTATACTAATCTGATTAGGCTGCATTTTAAGTGTCACATAATCAGGCAGTTCGTCAAGACACAGATATTTCTTAACAAGCTCATTCTGACTGTCCAATGCATTCTGTAAAAGCTGTGTTGAACCGATTATCGTATACTGTCCAAATTCAGGTACAATATGCTTGAATTTTTCTTTTATATCATCAGTTAATTTTACAACTTTAACTACTTTACTTGTAGCTGCTGGTGCCAGATTTTTATAATAAGCATATTGATGTAACCACCACTCATCATACACAATAGTTCCAATATATCCTGATTCCCTTGTAAGTAATTCTTTTTTGTTAGCAACGCCAGCCTTGTACGCATCATATAATTTCAACGCTCCGGAATATATGCTTATCCCCTTACTGTTACGGTTTTCCATATATGCAGAATAAATATCTTCAGCATCTTTATCTGATATATTGTCAATTATATAATTTAATATCCCATTACTATAAAAGCTGCTTTTATAGCTTTCTGTCAAATCATTTAACAGCTTATCATATGCTCCGGCATACCCGTTTTTATATACATTCCTGTTTACTGAATACTCCGAATTCGTTTCATAATTATGTAGGTTAAGCGTAACACCATCTATCATGCTGTCATCATATTCCCCTTTATTATTGACATCCAGAAATAATATAACCTGTGAGCCATCTTTAAAAGAATCATAATCAAGATTTCCATCTGCATAATCGTTGAGCATTTTATATATTTCATTATCCGGTTCTACATATTCAGCTGCAAATACATAATTCTTAATCGGATTGCTGGATGTACTTGGTTTTACAGACTGCATACCATCAGCTATATTTTCATAATTCATGCCACTCCATGTAAATGTTCTTGCATTTTCATAATATCCATAAGATATATTTCCCACACCATCAATCCCCTTGAGATTAGAAATTATATCTTCATTCACACTTTTATATATATAACTGCTGCCATACTTCGTATTCTCATATCCAAACCCTGATATGAAAATATCCATAAATGGCTTATATTCCTCTATTTCATGTGCTGACACATATTTATAGAAATTTTCACTTGCAAAATCATCATACTGATAACCATAATGAATTATGGATGGCGTATCAATACTATCCGTAACAACACCAATAACATCCGTAGCAGTTGATTTATTGAGATATTTTTTGTATGTAATAATGCAATTAATTGCACACACAATGGTAATAGCAGCCATTGCTAAAGAGAAGATTCTCACAAGAATATTCTGGAAATTCCCATCAAGTCTCCTGAGTCTTTTTGCCGTAACCTTAACAAATGTCTTTTTATTTATAGCAGCTTTGATTCTGACTGTCCGATTATTACAATTTCTATTTTTTCTTTTATTTGTTATCACTCCGGATAAAAAACTGATTACTATAGCAGCTATAAGAGTGAGAATTATTCGTATCAGTGTATATTGTCCTATTGAAAAAAATTCGATACCTTTAGCATATTTTATTACAGCCTGTATGGCATAACCAATCCCGTAAGCAATACATGAACCAATAACAGATGATATCAGCAGTATAAAAGCATTTTCTATCACAGTCATAAAAATTATCTGGCTTTTATCAGCCCCAAGACATTTTTGAATAAATCGGACATTTTTTCTTGTCTTATTATACATTGTAACCTGATATGATATTACTGTAATACCAATAAGCATAATAAATATATAAATATAATTATTAATTTTGCCATATCCCAAAGGCTTATAATCGTACACATTACTGTTATATGTCAGATTAAACTTAAGACCTGATTCCTGCCTTATATTTTCAATAATATTGCTATAATCCTGCTCGTCTATATAACTCTGTAATGAATATGCATATATGTATGTCATGTCTGTTGTAATATTATCTGCTTCATTTTCCGTAACAATAATTCCCGGAAGCTCTTTCCCATCATTCCATACATTGGTATAACTATTCATAATTCCGCACAGCGTGTATTCTTTATCGTTTATCGTTATACTCTCTCCAACATCTGTGCCCTGTCCAAGCTTGATAAGTGAATTCCTGTCTATTGCAGTTTCGTTATCATTCTCTGGCATTCTGCCTTTCTCAAGTCTTATATTACCCATATTCATAAAACCGTCAGACATAGTACCAATCTTAATAGCTGATGAACTGGTCGCATCAGTTACACTTGCTGTTGTTTTGGCTGTATATACATTTTTTCCAATATAAGGATGATTCTTTATGCTGTCATTTTCCTCTGGCTGCTCAGCTCTGTATATAACAAACCAGTCGCCAAAATGTTTTTTATTACTGGCAATCTGCCAGCTTTTCATATTTTCCTGCAGCAGAAGTACTCCTGTAACAAATGTAAAGGCAAGTACTATTAATGCCATAGACCTTAAAACACTTTTAAACCGCCTTAAAAGCCCCTTAAATGTCAATGCAATGAGTTTACTGTTCATACACTGACACCTCCTGTCACATTTCCATCTGTGATCCTGAGTATGCGGTCTGCATATTCTGCCATCTGCCTGTCATGTGTAACCATAACAATAGTCTGCTGATACTTGGACGTTGCCAGAGTAAGCATTTTAGCAACTGTTTCTGCACTCGTCGCATCAAGATTTCCTGTTGGTTCATCAGCAAATATAACCTGCGGATGCATAATTAATGCCCTCGCGATTGCAACCCTCTGCTGCTCGCCACCTGACATCTGTGCCGGAAACTTATTTTTGCAGTATTCTATGCCAAGTGACTCCATTAGTTCAGTGACTTCCTCCTCATCAGCCTCTTCTCCGTCAAGAATCAAAGGAAGTATTATATTCTCATATGCCGTATATTCAGGAATCAGTTTATAATCCTGATATATGAACCCGATATGCGTGCGTCTGAATTTTGCCAGTTCTGAATTCTTAAGATTACTGATGTCTTTTCCTGCTATGTACACTTTTCCTTCGTCCGGCTTATCCATTGTTCCAAGAATTCTTAACAGTGTTGACTTGCCCGAACCACTTTTCCCAACAATCGCGGTAAATTCTCCCTTTCTTACCTCAATATCACAACGGTTCAACGCATTAATCTTCACCTGTCCTGCTGTGTAAGTTTTAGATATACCTTTTGCGCTTAATATTATGTCCATATGTCTCCCCCTCTCATCCCCGATTTCTATCTGGGATAATTATATCTTACAAAACTTACACCCAGCTTACATGGACTGATATTTTGTTTTTAATCTGTACATCGGGAGTGTCACAACGAATTCAGCTCCGCCATACTTTTCACTGTTACCAGCCTTTATACTTCCATGATGAGCCTGTACAATAAGCTTTGACAGGTTAAGTCCTATACCCGCCTTGAAATCCGCTGCGCTTCCATTAGTCTCAAATCTGTTAAATATACTGTTAAACTGCTCTGTACTTAATCCTTTGCCATTATCTGCAATCGTAACTACGCAGTCATCATTCTTTCTTGTTACATCAACATATACATTAGTATTGTCATCTGCTAAATATTCTGCACAATTGTCGATAAGATTAATGAAACACTCGACAATCCAGCCTTCATCTGCGTACATACACAGTTTTTCACTGCCATAATCCATAACAATTCTATTTCTGTCTACAACACTGCTGTTAATACTTTCCTGAAGTATTGCTGCAACATCAACCTCATCACTTGTCATGACAACCTTTCCTGCCTCAAAGCGGCTTATATCAAGCAGCTTCTTTATAAATAATTTGATTCTGAACGCATTACCTGTGCAATCAGCTATCTCTTTACGCTGCGAACTGTCATCACATTTTTCCTCAAGCATTTCCAGCTTCATGGTTATAATTGCCAGCGGTGTCTTAATCTGATGTGCTATATTCTCAATAAAATCCTGCATCTTCTGATGCTGCTCTTTATTATAAATGTGTTCGTTATCTAACTGCTTAGAAAGCCTCTCGTTATCTGCATATACATCGCACACTTTCTTTACAAAGCCCTTATGTCCAAGTCTGTAACAGTTATATAATCCTGAACCGAGTGCAATTAAAAGGATAGCTGTTATTGCTATTAAAGCATACATTTCCCCATTAATTCTGCTCATATACGAAAAGCCATGGCTGCCGTATCCGGCACTTTCCATGGCTGTCCTACCTGCTCTGATATTGTTATCTGTTATCCCTGATGAAAATATTTTTCGTACAAATGCTTCACCATATGCATTATCCTCTAAATACAATGCACCTGCCAATGCCTGCTCTTTAATCCTGTAATAAGCTATAATTCCAGCTATAACAGCCGCATTAATCATTCCATATACAATAACGAAAACAGCCTGCCTTTTTCTGAATACAGACAGTTTCTTCTTAATCGTGTTATCCATAAATCCCCCTGAAAGTTATTAGTCAATCCACCTGTAGCCCACATTTCTGATAGTCTCTATGTATTGCTGATGTTTCTCTCCATATGTTCCAAGTTTTGCTTTTATTCTGCTCATTGCAACGGTAAGTGTGTTATATTCAACGAAATTGCCGTGAACATCCCATATTTTCTCGTATATGACATCACGCCTTACGACTCTGCCTTTATTCTCTATAAGAATTTTTATTATATCGAATTCATTAGTCGATATATTTAGTTCTTCACCATTACGGCTTATCTTATATCTGTCAAAATCAACGACAATATCACCTTTCTTATAGATATTGCCTGCATTGAACTTGCTTCTTCTTAAGTTGGCACTTATTCTTGAAAGCAGTTCCTTCGTATAAAACGGCTTTGTTATATAATCATCTGCACCTATATCAAGCCCTGTAACTATTTCTTCCTCATTATCACATGAAGTTAAGAATATAACCGGCACTTCTTCGCTTGATTTTCTTATCTTCCTACATATATCAAATCCGCTTCCATCAGGCAGCTTGACATCTAACAGAAACATATCTATCTGCGGATTGCCAATAAATTTATCTGCCTCACCGCAGCTTCCGGCAGTAACTATCTCATATCCCTTATCAGTCAGCAAAAGCTTAAGGCTTTCGCATAATTCCTTCTCATCTTCAACAACAGCTATCATAATTTTCGTTCCTTTTCACATATCTGGTCATACTGCTTATACATTTTCTGCACTTCATTTTCAAGCAGATAGTAATGCTTGATGTATGGAACAAGAAGGATAAGTATTGCAATTGCAAGGACAAGCAGCGGCATGCTTAATGCAGAGTCAATTGCCCCTACTATCACATATGCACACACTGTCAGCAGTTCCAATATTGCAAATGTTATGGTTACAATCAAATGCACAAGCCTTTCATGCTGAAAGAATGCCACCTGTGTAAGATGCTCCTGCTTGATGTATTTCCAGTCGCAGTCTTTTCCTGATTGTAACAATGAATCTATGTATTTTCTGTATGTTAAAATACGGTTTTTCATAACTATCACCTTCCCGATATCGCACTCTTAAACCATCTTCCCGTCTCAGACAAATCACCATCACTCCAGCCGCTCTTGGCACTGCAGCCAGATGATATAAGTGCTGAGGTTTCCGCTTTATTGCTAAGACTCCATGCAATAAAACTCAGCTGATTGCTGTTCATGAAGTCAAGCCACTCACTGGCAGATGCATAATCTATACCACCGTTACCTGATGCATCACATATACTACATTCGCTGATAAACACTGGTACTCCGGCGTTAAGTGCTGTGCTTATCTTATTTCTTATATTTTCTTTATGTGTTCCTGCATAAAAATGTGCCACATACATAACATTTCCATCATCAAGCGTATTTCCGACTACGCTGTCAACATCCTGTGACCAAGTGTTAGTTCCAACAAGTATAAGTGCATGATCATCATATTTTCTTATTGTGCCTATTACAGTCTCTGCATACGGCTTAATGTCTGAATTCCAGTCAGCACCAACAGGTTCATTACATATTTCATATATTACATTGTCGTGACCTGAATACTTAGATGCCATTTCTGCGAAGAAATCGCACGCTTCCTGAGTGTGTCTTGATGGTGCATAATTAAGCACATGCCAGTCTATAATTACATACATTCCAAGCTCTGTTGCATAATTAACACCGTTATCAATAATCTGCTTTAATGCCGCTTTATCTCCACCTGAAAGATATCCATTATATTCTTCTGGATACATTGCAATTCTCACTACATTTGCACCCCAGTCATCCCTTAATGTTGCAAATGCATCATAATTAACATAGTCTGGGAACCACGATATTCCATGTGTGCTTATGCCTCTTAACTGGATAATGTTACCTGATTCATCAGTTAATTTCGTGCCAGATACCTGAAGTCTTCCTGTTGGAACTGTTGTGACTATGCCTGCATTGCTTCCTGTATCAGTGTTATTTCCCGAATCATTTCCAGAGTCATTTCCACCCGGCTGCGCTGTGTTTTCATCTGATTGCTTCGTATCTTCCTGTGATATCGTTGATTCTTCACTTGAATCTGCAATCTCTTCTCCAGCTTTATATGCCTTTCCATCACTGGCAAGAACTATCTCCTTACCTGTATCAAGCATGAAATCAAGTGTGTATTTCGTAAGCTCCTCCTTAGACGCAGAACTTATAATTAATCCCACATTATTCATCTGTGCCTGACTCTCAATTATCTTATTATAATCAACAGGTACAACACTCCACTCTGAATCAGAGGCATCAACTGTACAGTTCCAGCTCTGCTCTAAAGTTGTTCCACTTATGGTATTAAGCTTAAATGTCCAGTCCGATATCTTTACCGCCTCTTTATTATCAATAACAAGGTCGTACTGTGCATAAAATCTGCCATTGCCCTCCCACGAATTAGACTGCTTAAACTGCATTGTTACAGATGTCTGTACCTGTTCGCCCGCATCTTCCTTAGCTGCCTCAGTCACAGAACCAGTCTGTTTCTCATTATTCACCGTACTTTCTGCATTAACATTTCCTTTATGTTTTCCTGATTTTGATAATACTGCAAATGTAACAGCTAATCCTGTTACAATTATAGCTATAACTATTATTATACATAATTTCTTTTTATTCATCATATGTTTTCCCACCCCCCATTTTTTTATTATAGCAAAATATACAAAAATACACCATATCCTGCATTATAATCAGAATATGGTGTTAAAATTATCTTTTTTCTCTGTCAATATATTCTTTTTTAGTTACAAGACTCTTATATGCAGGACGTATTATCTTATCTGTAGTTATTAATTCTTCCAGTCTGTGAGCACTCCAGCCAACTATTCGGGCTATAGCAAATAAAGGTGTATATAACTCTCTTGGTATATTAAGCATATCGTATACAAATCCACTATAGAAATCTATATTAGGACTTACTCCTTTATATATTTTTCGCTGTTCTGCAATAAGCCTTGGTGCAATTTTTTCAATATTATTATATAAAAGCATGTCTTCATTGCGTCCCTTATCTGTTGCAAGCTGCTCTACAAATCCCTTAAACACTTTCTCTCTTGGATCTGAGATAGAATATACTGCATGTCCCATACCATATATAAGACCTTTTTTATCAAATGCCTGCTTGTTAAGCAATTTATCCAGATATGCAGCTATTTCTTCTTCATCTGCGTAATCTTTAACATGCTCCTTAATATCATCCATCATATTCATAACCATAAGATTAGCGCCACCATGTTTCTTTCCTTTTAATGATGACATAGCTGCGGCAATAACAGAATATGTATCAGAACCAGATGATGTTACAACTCTTGTAGTAAATGTAGAGTTATTACCACCACCATGTTCCATATGCAACAGTAATGCAATATCAAGAACCCGTGCTTCCAAATCTGTAAAACATGTATCTGGTCTAAGCATTCTCAGGAAATTCTCTGCTATAGATAATTCCTTTTCTGGTCTGTGAATATACATGCTCTGATCCTTCTCGTAATGATTATAAGCATGATATGCATATGCTGCAATCATCGGAAATGTTGCAATAAGCTGCATACTCTGTCTTAACACATTAGGTATATCTAAGTTGTCTTTTTTCTTATCATATGAACCAAGAGTCAGAATACTTCTGGTCATTGAGCCCATTATATCCGCTGTAGGAGCCTTCATTATAACATCTCTTGTAAAATTAGTTGGCAGCTTCATACACTCTGATAACTCATCACGGAATTCCTTTAACTGGTCATTGTCAGGAAGTTCTCCAAACAAAAGCAGATATGCTCCTTCTTCAAAAACATACTTTTTCCCTTTGCTTCCTGCAACAAAATCTCTTATATTGTATCCTCTGTATGACAGTTCTCCATCACATGGACACTTTTTACCATCACGGTATTCAAAAGCCTTTATGTCAGATATATTAGTAAGCCCTGTCAATACTCCCTGACCATTTTCATCTCGTAATCCACGCTTTACGCCATACTCCGAATACAGGTTCTTGTTGATACTGTCATTGTTTTCACAAAGAACCGCCATCTGCTCCATGTAATTATCCATATTGTTCATTCCCATTACCCCTTTCCTGCTACTCATTAAAATTTTTTATATTATTCATTTTCAGATAATATATTATTAAACTTAAACATAAATACTATCGTTGTTACAATAGCCGCAATAATATCACTTACCGGCTCTGCAAGAAATACCGCAAATACTTTATTCTGAAAAATCAATGGTAATATGAATATAAGCGGTATCAACAATATAAGTTTCCTTAAACATGCCAGTATAAGACTGACTTTTGCCTGTCCCAACGCCATAAAACTCTGCTGGCAGCTTACCTGGAATCCCATGGCAAATATTCCTGCCATATATATTCTCAATGCCCATGCTGTATAATTCACAAGTACTTTGTCACTTGTAAATATGCCTGCAAACAGCTGTGGTGTAAGCATCATAATTGCCCAGCTTATACATGTGAATATTACACATGCTTTAAACTGCGTAAAAAATGCTTTCTTAACCCTGTCATTATTCTTTGCTCCATAGTTGTAACTGATAACCGGCTGTCCACCCTGACATATTCCCTGTAACGGCATAACAATAAGCTGATTAGTGCTTGTTATAATTGTCATTGCTCCTACCGCAAGGTCCCCACCGTATCTGGAAAGACTTGATGTAAAGCTGATTGACAAAATACTCTCTGTAGATAACATTACAAATGTTGATATTCCGAGTGCAAGACACGGTCCGATTATCTTCGCATCAAGTCTTAAGTTAGCTTTCTTAAGACGCAATATTGTCTTGTTACCAGTCAGGAAACGCAGAATCCACACAGCTCCGACAGCCTGACTAAGCACTGTTGCCAGTGCTGCTCCTCTTACTCCCATATTAAATACAAATATAAATACAGGATCCAGAACAATATTAATCACTGCACCAATTACTGTAGTCAGCATGCTGATCTTAGCAAACCCCTGTGTCGTAATAAACATATTCATTGCCATAACAATCAGGACAAATACACTTCCAAGAATATATATCCTTGCATATGAAAGAGCATATGGAAGCGTTGCATCACTTGCGCCAAACCATCTTAAAAGCTGTGGTGCTGATACATAAAACACCGCCGTCAATACAACCGCACATATCATTATAAATGTAAAACAGTTTCCTATAATTCTCTCGGCTGTATCATTGTCCTTCTTTCCCATAAATATTGCTGCCCTTGGTGCTCCTCCTGAACCGGCAAGCATTGCGAATGCATTAATAAGCATAAGTATGGGAGTAAAAAGTCCGACCCCTGTAAGAGCATTAGCCCCAATACCCGGAATATGTCCTATATATACACGGTCAACTATGTTATACAGCAGATTAACAACCTGTGCCACAACTGCAGGAATTGCAAGTGAAGCAAGAAGCTTTGATATATTCCCCTCTCCCAGATTTCTTGTCATATTATTATTCTTCATAACAAACCTCTTCGTTCTGTTTAATTGCCAGATGACTTCATCACATATACTGACAATTAATTTATTTAACTATAATATCATTAATTATTTACGTAGTATATAGATTTTTATCTGTTTACGAAATTTTCATAAATATCCACATTAGCGACATGCCTCACAAGAAGCACATAAAAGCTGCCACTCATTTACTATAAAGTGGCAGCTTTTGTATAACATTTTTATTATAATGATTTATTTGGTCTTATAACCAAATTCAGGAATTGTGCTCCATCTGTTACGGAAGTAGTGTGCAACCATCTTTGGTTTTCTGTCTCTTGTAAACAGTCCCTTCTTATTGCCTTGTACTCTTAACAGGCTCTGGCTTGTTGCAAAGTCTGCGAAGTTCCATGCCTGTTCACCTACAACAAAGTCGAATTCATCAAATACTTTATTATTCATCTCATAATATTCTACCTGATATTCTTCTGTATACATTACAGATGTTGTATCATGGAGTCCGCTCACTGTATCAGCTCCATATTCTGTAAACATAACAGGCTTTCCAAGTTTACCCCAGTCTGAAAGTTCTTTACGAAGTCCAATCTCTGACACCTCAAGATCAGGACCACCAAAATACCATCCATAATATCTGTTAAGACAGATTACATCACTTAATTGAGATGAGCAGTCTGTATCAGCAGTTGTTCCCTGAACACTTACTAATGTACATGGTCGTTTCTGAGGATCTAATTCTCTTGCAAGATCATATAAAGGCTTAAAATAGTCATATGCACCTTCTGCTGCTGAATCAGGTTCGTTAGCTATGCTCCACATAACAACACATGCATGGTTCTTATCTCTTGATATCAAATCACGGATAACGTCCTTATGATGCTCCTGTGTCTGCACTCCATGCTCCTTATCAAATGTTCCTATTCTTTCTCCGCCAAAATTAGCTCCTCCACCGAACTGAAGATTGACTCCTACTGCTGTTGTTTCATCAATAACAACAATACCTTCTTCATCACAAAGTCTCATCATCTCCTCGCTATAAGGATAATGACTTGTTCTGAAGCTGTTAGCATGCTGCCACTTCATAATTGATATATCCTTTGTATTCATAGGCAGATTTATTCCACGGCCATTAGGAAATGTATCTTCGTGCTTTCCGTAGCCTTTAAAATAAAATGGCTTTTCATTAATTAAAAACTTTGTACCATCTACTCTTACACTTCTTACACCATATGGAAGTGTATACACATCCTGTCCTGCTGTTACCTTTATCTTATAAAGATAAGCATTTAATGGCTGCCATAATCTTACATTACTTATCTCAAATGTGCCTTCTGACCCTTCTGTTTCTGAAAGCTTTGTGCCTTCTTCATCAAATAATTCAACTTTACATGTTATATTGTGGTTATCTTTTCCTTTAATTTCAACATTATAATTAAGTACTGCCGATGGTTCTTCTTTTGTGAAATCAATATCAGCTGTAACTGTAATATCATTGATATATGTCTCAGGTGTTGTATAGATTTTTACAGGTCTTGTAATTCCACAATAATTAAAGAAATCAAAGTTAGGATTGTTCTGTGGTTTGTCAGATGCACCTGCACCCATGCCACCCATCATTCCACTCATCATGTTAGCCTTACCACCAACTGGCAGAGTTGTGTAATCAATAACATTATTAACCGCAATGGTAAGAAGATTATCACCATCCTGTAAATCATCATTTAATTCTACTTCAAATGGAAGAAATCCTCCTTTATGCTCACATATCAGTTTGCCATTGAGATATATCATGGCATAATGTGTAACTGCTGCACAACGTAGTACAATTCTCTGGCTCTTTACATATTCTGGAACTGATATATTTCTCTGATAAAATACCCATCCATAATGATCTCTGAAATCTGTCCCCTCCTTAAGATCATTATAAGAAGCTGGCACAGGCATTGTATCTGCATCTTTCAAGGGTTTCTCATACCATTTTTCTTCAAAACCTTTTCCGTTATCTAACTTAAAATCCCAAACCCCGCTTAAATCGCTTAATAATCTTGACTGTGTTAAAACTGGATATAACATAATTAATTCCTCCTGATTTATATTTATAATATTTTTACTGATGTTCCCTAGCTGCTCTTATTTCTTTTAACTTAGCTGCATTTGCTTCTACTCTCTTTTTATTCAAAGGATATAAGAATATTAATGCAAGCAATAATAATGTCATTCCGGCTGCCGGCATAAGACATGTCACATTGTAGATTCCGTCAATAACCTTAGGATCAAATGCTGTAGCTGTTGTATAACCAACAATCGAAAGAAGTACGCCCGCTAAACCTGATGAACATGCCTGTCCTAACTTTCTTGCAAATGAATATACTGAGTAAATTGTTCCATCCTGTCGTACACCATTCTGGACTTCTGATTCATCAATAACATCCGTAATCATAGCCCATATAACCATGTTAAACATTGAAGTACCGATTGTTGCTATAATTATTAAAGCTATCCAGATCCATACATTATGTGTATGAATTATAAATAATGTTATAAATGAAGCTGCACTGATAATACATCCTATAACTGACAATTCTTTCTTTCCAATTTTTGATGCAAGCTTTGTAATAAATGTTGAAAGTAAAAGTATTACTATTGTACCTGAAAGACTTGCAATTGACATTGCTTTTATATTGCCAAAATAATTTGGATAAATATATGCGTTCATGTTACTTAATGATAACTGTGCAAGTAAAAATACCAATGCACAAACTATAATGCCTATTAAAGATCTGTTATGTGCAAGTTCCTTTATAAGCTCGCCAAACGAGAATTTCTGTGTATTCTGTCCAACCTTAACTCTTTCCGTTGTCATTTTGTAGCAAAGCATATAGCAGATCACTGCTCCTATTGAACAAACCAAAGCACCAAGCATCATTTTCTGACCAGATAACACTGAATTTCCTGCTTCGTCTGTATAATATACTACAAGTGGTAATACAACACCTATCGCTGTCTGAGCAAGTGTAGCTCCTATTGTTCTCCAGTTAGAAAGAGAAGTTCTGTCTGTCGGATTGTCTGAAATCGCTGATGCCATTGAACCATAAGGAATATTAATTCCTGTGTAGCATATACTTCCCCAAAGAAGGTAAGTGAAAAACATCCAGAAAATCTTAAATCCCATCGGCATGTCTTTAAACCATGTCGCATACATCAGAAATGATGCTAATGCAACAGGTCCGCACATTCGTCTGAGCCATGGTGCAAATTTGCCTTTCTTTCCTGGCCTGCTCCTGTCAACTATCTGTCCCATTGTTACATCAGTTATAGCATCAACAAATCTTGCTGCCATCATCATAAGACCGACCAGTGCTGCTGAAACCCCCATAACATCAGTATAAAACTTCAACAAAAACATAGCTGATAACAAAAAAGTAAAATCGTTACCGAAGTCACCAAACATATAGCCAAGCTTGTCTTTTATACCAAATGGCCTCACCTTTCCATTGTTATCTGTCATAATAAAACCTCCATCACTTTATTAAATATTATAGATATTTTTTTCTTTAAAGACCGTCCTTAAATATTATGTGCACTATTATGTGCTCTCTTTTCTATGTCTTTATATTAACCTATAAATAACATACCCGTTATTACAGATTTTAGTATATCTAGTATTATTTTTACCCATACATTTTTTATAGCAAAAATTGTACTATAAAAAATCAAGCCAATACTAACATGTCAGTATTGGCTTATTGATATGTTAGTATTAGTCAATGTGACATGTCAGTTTATTTTTATGCTTTGAATTTTTTGTTTTCTTCTGTTATTATAATATAGTAATAAGAATTGATAGAGATTGGAGGTTTATATGGAATATAAAGTATATCTGGATTACACCATGGAACTATTATCTAAGATAAAAATCCCATCTTATATAATTGATACACCATTTCTCTGGGATGACAGATATGATGGTGAATTAAGAAAAACCATTCTCAGTGATACATTTTTAATCAATCATAAAGAAGCATTCCAGAACTTTATTAACTGTTCTGGCAAAAATAATACAATTCTTCTGATTCATGACAGTTTCGCCTGTGATTATATATATATTAAATTGCCCGACTCAAAAAAAGCTTTCTTTGCCGGACCTTTTTCATTTGAAAAGTTTACCAATCAAAGAATTAATGATTTATGTTCATACAATTCAATACCATCAAGGTTTATTGATTTCATGCAGCTTTATTATGCCGCACTCCCTGTATTTGCAGATGAACGATGTATAGAAGCAATAATAAACTGTTTATGTAGTAAATTATGGAGCAGTTACACACTTGAGAAAAAACATTTTCTTAATAAAAATGCTTCTGAATACATGTACAATGATTATTCTCCCGAGCCAACAAAGCAATCCATAGAGGTTCTTGAACAACGCTATAATGATGAATCTCTTCTGATGGAATATGTTGCTCATGGTGATTTTGCATCAATTGACAAGCTTGCTCATCTTAATTCATCTGGAATTAAGCCGCGCCTTTCGGATTCAATACGCGATAGAAAGAATTTCATGATAATTCTTAATACCCTTTGCAGGAAAGCTGCCCAATCAGCATATGTTCATCCTATTCATCTTGATGAAATATCACGCAAATTTGCTATCCGTATAGAATCCTGTACCACAATTGCCCAGCTTGAAACCCTGGAAAATGAAATCACGCGTAAATACTGTCTGCTTGTTCAATCTTATTCTTTAAGAAAATATAGCAAACCTGTTCAAAATATTATTAATTATATCTCATTTAACCTTACTGACGATCTCAGCCTTAATGCAATTTCTTCTGAATTTGCTTTAAACAGCAGTTATGTATCTTCTCTATTTAAACGTGAAACCGGCTCAACGCTCACTAATTTTGTTAATAATAAACGTGTTGAACACGCTATCTATCTGCTCAATACAACCAAGCTTCCAATACAGGACATTGCTGTACAATGTGGAATTACAGATGTTAATTATTTCACCAAGCTTTTCAAAAAAATCAAAAACATGACTCCTTCTCAATATAGAGAAATGATTCAATAAATAAAAACAACCATCTGGATACCTGTTGATTTCCGGTATCCAGATGGTTGTTTTTAATTGTTTTCAAAATAATCAGGATAAATTATTCTTAACTTATCAATCTCATTAAAAATTCTGTTAATATGTCCTTTAATAACACGAAGATACATTCTTTTATCTTTTTTCCTTATTGCATCTATAAGCATCTCATGTTCCTCATTAGTTTTAGCACTAATAGAACTATTAAGTTCTGCTAAGAAACGTATTCTGTTATAATGACTCATCTGCATTTTAATTATATTAGCAGCAAGCTGTTCTCCTGAGCTTTCATATATAAGTTCATGAAAAGCATTATCGATTTCAATCCTTGGAACTTTTTCATTACATTTATCATAATTAATGAGACGGCTGTTTAATTCTTCCATCTTATCAAGCATATCATTGCTGACATGCTCAAAAACTGGGTCTACCATCCCCACTTCAAGACTTTTTCTGACAAACCATTCCTGTTCAAAACGTCTGCAATTAATACTTGCAACATATGTGCCTGACTGAGGTATTATTTTAAGAAGTCCCTCCTTTTCAAGATTAACAATTGCCTCTCTTGCCGGTGTTCTCGAAACATTATACCTTACAGCTATCTTCTGTGCACTTATTGAATCTCCCGGTACAAGCTTGAAATTCATGATATCGTATTTTAATTTTTCGTATGTGTCTTCGTTTAATGATTTTTCCATAACCCTGCGGCCTTTCTTATACTATGAGCCTGCTTGTTATATATATTAAAGGTATTTTTTAAGTGTATTTCTTACAGCACCCTTTCCTGCTATCTCTTCAACAAACATCTCTTCTATTTTATCGCCAATTCCTGCTTCATATAAATTTATACCAAATATATTAGCATTTGACAATAAATTCTTAAGCTGTCCTGTATAAGATGATATGTCACCTATTTTTATAACTGATAAATGCTTCTTTAATTCATCTGCCATCGGATCTGGAGACAATTCGAAGCTTTCGCCATTATCATCAATTCCAAGAAGATATCTGCACCATCCTGCAATTGCCAATGGAATCGCTATCAATTCTTTGGCACTTCCGTCCTTTGCAACATATGACTTAATTGTTTCACCATACCGTATTCCTACCTTCTGTGAAGTATCTGTCGCTATTCTTTGCGGTGTATCAGGCATAAAAGGATTAGGTATTCTTACATTAAGAACTTCATCCACAAACTTCTGTGGTGAAATAATCTCAGGATTAATTACCACAGGCATTCCCTCAGATAAGCCAATTCGTCTAACAAGCTCTGAAAGTTCCTTGTCTTTCATTTCATCAGCAATCAGATTATATCCTAATAAGCAGCCGTATACTGCTAAAGCTGTGTGTAATGGATTAAGACATGTTGTTACTTTCATACGCTCAACCTTATTAACTGTCTGTCTGTCAGTCATATACACACCTGCTTTTTCAAGCTGAGGTCTGCCATTAGGGAACCTGTCTTCTATTACAAGATACTGTGGTCCTTCAGCATTTACAAATGGAGCAATATATGTCTTCTTAGATGTTATCACCGGACTCATATCCTCAACGCCCGCTTCCTCTAATGCTTTAGCAACACAATCTGCTGGTCTTGGTGTAATTTTATCAATCATAGACCATGGAAATGATACAAGCTCTTCATTATTCACATAATCAACAAAATCATTACCAACAAATCCTTTTTTATTCCACTCAGTTACCATCTCAGTTATCGAATTTCTAAGTTTTTCTCCGTTATGTGAGCAGTTATCCATTGATACAACTGCAATCGGTGCCTTGCAGGCTTTAAAACGTTCATACAAAAGTGCTGCTGTTACTGCCATTGCTGATGTTGCTTTTTCTGGTCCATTATCAATATCTTCCCTGATAAAAGAGAAAAACTCTCCTTTAGAATCCTTCAACGCATAACCTTTTTCTGTAATGGTAAATGACACCATCTGAAGTCCCGGGTCAGCAAATATCTCCTTTAATCTTGCCCATTCCTTCTGCGAATATGATTGTGCCTTAATAGCTTCTGTAAGTGAACCAAGTACCTTTTTTTCTGTATTTCCATCCTCCTTCAATGTAACAGCCATAACAAGATTATCAAATGGCTTATATATTTTATCTACTACATCAAAGTCAAATGTTTCAACACATGTAATGCCTTTATCTAAAACTCCCTGTTCCAATAATGAATCTGCAATTCCACCAATGAATATCCTGAAAATATTACCAATACCAAAATGTACCCATACAGGTGACTTTTTTGTATCCTCTGCAACCTTTTCAACATCATATGAAGGCAGCTTTATGCCAGCCTTTTCCCAATCTGTCGTATTCTTAATACCATTTATTGAAAGTTTCATAATATCCTCCATTATGTCATAAAAACCCAATGTTAATAATTACTTTGATGATTTATCAATAGCTTCCCATAAGCCATTAAGGTATGTTGCTCCTAAAGCCCTGTCATATAAACCATAACCTGGCATAGCCACCTCATCCCATATCATTCTTCCATGGTCAGGTCTTATAATGCCGTCAAAACCTGTATCATATAATGTTTTCATAATCTTATACATATCCATAGAACCATCAGATGATAAATGTGCTGCTTCTTCAAAATCCCTAGGTGAATTATATTTAAGGTTTCTCACATGTGCAAATGGTATTCTTCCTCTGCATGCCTTAATAATCTCACAAAGATCATTATTCTGGTTAGAGCCAAATGAACCCGTACAAAGTGTTATTCCGCTATATGGTTTATCTACAGCATCAAGAAGTCTTGTAACAGAATCCTTACCTGTCATAATTCTTGGAAGTCCAAATATAGGCCACGCAGGATCATCCGGATGAATCCCCATCTTTATATCATACTTCTCACATACCGGACCAATTGCTTCCAGAAAATATACCAGATTATTAAACAGCTTCTCTGCGTCAACATCTTTATACATTTCAAAAAGTTCTTTTAATCTGTCAAGACGCTCTGGTTCCCATCCTGGCATTACGAATCCATTAGACATTTTTGCAACTGATTCCTTCATATGCTCCGGATCAATCATATCAACTGTATCCTGATTATATGCAAGCACCGTTGAACCATCAGCTCTTTCTCTTGCAAGTTCTGATCGTGTCCAGTCAAATACAGGCATAAAATTGTAACATACCACATGAATATCCGCTTCTCCAAGAGCCTGCAGAGTCTTTATATAATTGTCAATGTGCTCATCTGCCTTAGCTGTGCCAATCTTAATATCATCTGACACATTTACAGATTCAATACCAGCGATTCCCAACCCGGCATCTTCAACAATCCTTTTAAGCTCCGCTATTTCCTCTGGAAGCCACCGCTCCCCAGCCTGCTTACCAAAAAGCGTTGTAATAACATTCTTTACACCTGGAATCTGTCTGATCTGCTTAAGTGTTACGCTGTCATATCCTGGTCCATACCATCTCAAAGTCATATCCATAACAAAAATCCTCCTTTTACATAACAACATTATTATTCTGTACCATATTTGCATAATTATTTGCTATGTGTATACTAACATGTCAGTTCTAACATGTCAATGTATTTTTTGAGTTTATTTTGTTATGTTTTCAA
>ERZ1026856.266-NODE-266-length-36180-cov-13.383336_pt1 | contig 36180 bp, 63 predicted proteins | sample MGYA00380158_ERZ1026856 | MGnify/ENA primary metagenome ERZ1026856 (study PRJEB33269, sample SAMEA4719794) | human gut metagenome | biome: human-associated habitat; feature: organic feature; material: feces | place: Cameroon | collected 2013-10 ...
CACAAAATTAATAACAATTCTTGAAACGACCAAATAAAACTAATAGATATATTAATATTTAAGGTATTTTTGGTATGTACGCAATCGTAAGACGTTTACACCTCGTACAATTCTAAAACATTCGTATTACCGTTAGCAATAAAACCTTTGTACATTGTTGCCGACAGACAATACGCCTTCTGTTGAGGAACTTTTATGTACTCAACAATTCTTCGTGCACGGTCTTCCGTCATATTTCAAATTTTTCTATTATGTAAGTGACTGCATTGTTGCCGCCACCTTTGTACATTGATTGGCACAGACATATTGCCTTGCCGTCTAAACGTACTATTTGCTTACTGATATTCAATAGTTGGTGTAATGCTGTCATTTGTTCTGATTTCTAATATGTATGGTCTATAACCACGTGTGTCAAATCCTTTATGATACGAGGCTTCGATGCCTCCAGATGCTGTATTTTCAGCTGGGATACATGTGCGAAGACCTCCATTACGTTGTGGGTGTACTTGATATCTTCTCATAAATCCGTATTATATATCCCCCACGATGGGATGTCTGCAAACATTGGTGCTTTCGGCTGACAAAACTTATTGTACCCCATTCGGTCAAGGTTCCTTTGTGACCGTCATTTTGGTAAGGACGTATGCCGTCATTGGTCACACAAACTCCATATAGTCGTTCATTTTTTTTCATAAATACTCAGTATTGTCGGTCTTATATTGTACTTATAATCAATGCCTTTATGGTCATTAGCTTGTATTGTCGGACATTTGGTGTTACTCCCATGTGGAGTAAAGTGGTCAAATTGAAGGTTTCTCATAGAGCTCTAATATTAGTGTTACGCCACTGTTCCCTGTGAATATCTGGCAAGCTACCGCCGTGGAATACACGGAATAATATCTAGTTGTTGCCGTGGTTGTCTTCCAAACTCACGTGCTGCGTTTATTTGCTTGGGATGTTTCATACATTTCCAATATTTTCATAGAACTATTGCCTCCCCCAGATGGGGTTTTAAGGCAACAACCAATGCCGTACACATTGTAGAAACGATGACATTGCCTTGCACTGTTTCCCCATTCTTTGCATCCGTTAAGTTGTCTTATTTCTTTCATATAATTCCATTATCATGTTATCTTTAGCGACAGAAGTGAGTGAAGAACAATGACAACCTCTATATTCTATTTTTTGATAGTGTTTTGACGTATGCCATTCTCCATCACTCCTTCCTCTAATTGCAACTACTTGACTTTTCATATATGTCTACAACTGCTGTGTGCATTCTATGCCCTGGGTAAAACCACCAGCTTAGGTATTTGGTATTCAGTGCTGATGCTTTCTCTGTAGGCACGATGCCGTCACCCATTAGGAACGCCTTCTCCATAATAATTAGTTAACAACCGTTGTTTCTCCAATTCGTAGCCCAAAGTCGCTATGTCGCGCTTTTCTTTACTCGTGAAGTCATCATAATCGGAATGAGTGTTCATGTACGCCAACGCTTCATCAACACTTACCTGTGGCTCTAAGAGATAATCTTTCAGCTTGTTTTTGTCGGTACGGTCAATGAGTTTAGCTGTCGTTTCGTCTTTAAGATAATACTTCTCTCCGACGTTACCTTGCAATACGTCCCTTATTACAAGCCCTTTATCTTCGGGCTGTGGAATGTCTGTTGTGATATTTGGCCATGCAAACGGGTCGTTGTCCTCTTCGTCAGGAAATAGTTTGCCGTTTTCAACTTGTCTTGTGCGGATGTTGCTCCAATAGATACGCTTGCGCTGCTGAGCCGACACAAGAGCAGAATTTATGTGGACACCACGCACACCAATAGCGTTTGACAGACACCGTTCCCACTTCTCAAGCATCTTTACATTCTCTAACAGAAAGTATATGTTCGGGTTGTATTTGCGAAGTTCTGTCAATATACGCATATACTCCCAAAAGAGGTATGACTGACCCTCGAATTCAAAACCCTGTCGTTTTAGTTCGAGATAGTGTTCAAGTGTGTAAATCTCCTCGCCACTCTTTGTGCTCATGCCCTTCATTTTCCCACTGAAAGAGAATGATTGACACGGTGAGCCGCCGATAAGAATATCGGGCATGCCATACTTCTCGACTATCTCTTCAATGTTCAAATCTGTCACGCTGCCCAACTGCACTGTATTGGGGAAATTGTGCTGAGTGTTGGCAATAGCGTGCTTGTCTATCTCTGACGCGAGATATGTAGTCACGTTGGCTCCAATCTCTCTGAGTGCTATTTGTCCGCACGACATGCCGTCAAAAAGGGATAACACTTTCATTGACTTCTTCGTATATTCGGGCAAGAAATCAAGAATGTGTTTAATTACTTCAATCGTCCACCCATTGCCCAAGCAGCGATATTGCTGTGTCTCCGATGTGCAGAACTCGTATCCGTCAGGCACTGTTTGTAGTTTTGCGCACTCCGTTGGTGTCAGTCGCCGAATGGCAGCTACGTATGTTATGCCGTTATGGGTAAACTCCACGCCCTGTTTGTCTTGGGGCATACTATTTTTAAAATCCTTAAGTTGTTTCTCCCGTACTTTTCGGTACAACGTGCTTGCTATATCTTGTTTATTCATATTTTTCATACATTTCAAGTATTAAGTTGTCTTGTATGGTAGTCAACACAACACCGCATTTTGAGTTTGGGCGACATTGGTAAGAACGCATATTTGAACGGTTACACCATCTGGTACGTAAGCCGTTGTCGTATTGTTTCCTGTATGTCCGTCCAAGCTCATTGCGGTATTTGTTGAGTATGATGGCCTTTGTCATTATATGCCAGTAGAATTAAATCCGTGTTCACCTCGTTCCGTGTCTTTGTCTATTGTACCGACTTCAAACGTCACGCTGGGAACTTGGACAATGCGCATTTGCGCTATCTTCGTGCCAGCAGGAATATATACGCCATGGTTACCTGCATTACATAGTTCTGGCGTAGAACCACAACCGACACGCAACAGAGCGCATACCTCACCAGTATAACCACAGTCTACAAGACCGACGAGCACATCTGCATCTATGCGTATGTCAATATCACCGCTCCGTTTTCTTCCTTTACAAGCCATGCCCTTTAAAGACATTCCGCTACGTGGTTGTATCACGGCAGCGAGGTGCGGCGGCAACTGTATCTTAAAGCCGAGAGGGATTGCTGTTCGCTGGTAAGGTACAAGTTCTACGTCTTCTCTTGTAAAAACATCAAATGCCGCATCTGTTGCGTGTGCTTTTTCAGGCATTTTGCCACCGCACAATTCAATTTTAATTATCTCGTTCATATCTATAATTTTGATTTAATGTTTATTTCAGATGTCCACAATGCCATTTAGAGCAGATAGGACAAATGTAAATTTTATAATTCAAAGCTTTTAACTTGGGGTTCTGTTGAAGAAACTCTGCCGCTTCTTCTTCGCTTTCGTAGGCGACTTTAGCCTTCCACGAATTGCTGTGCTGTTTTCGAGTCCAATGCCGAGGGTCGGGATGCAACGGTCTTACGTTGTCTTTGTTTCTTATCTTTCTATTTTTCATTGAGTCTGTTTTTTATGAGTGCAATTTTCGCCTTTATTTTGTTTATGTTCCGTGCATCGTGGTTGCTTAGTCTTACAACGTGATAGCCCATGCGCCAAATGCCAGCCGAGCGGTTGCCGTCCTTGCGTTTTTGACTTTTTGTATAATGGTAACCACCGTCAATCTCCACAATTACCTTCAGCTCGGGCAAATATATGTCCGCAAAATACAGCTTGCGCCCTGTCGTTATAGGCTGCTGTCTAACAACCTTATATCCAAGTAGCTCACAGTTGCGTATCGCTGCTTTTTCTGCGTTGCTTGTCTTTGACATAAGGTCTTGACGCATTCTGTTAATTAATGCTTTGCTTGTCTTCATTGTTGTTTATTTAAGATTACGAATAATGCGCATAGCGTTGTCAATGGCCCATCCAAACAATGCTGGTGGTGGCATTGTGATATTAGCACCTCGTCTCCATTTTTGGCAATAATGTAACAAACGGAGCGTTTCTTTTCTGGACATGATATACGTGAAATATCGACACAAATCACTACAATGCCCTTCTCTCTTGCCTATATTACAATGACCATATCCGTCTATATCCTCGTTTTTAAAGAATGGACACTCACCGCAATAAACTTCTTTACTTATTTCTTTTTTCATTTTTCAAAGCCTCCTTTTTACGCTGCTGCTTTTCAAAAAGCCTTTGCTGCTTCACCATTGAATCGTATATCGTGTTATACACTTTCTCGATAACAAATTTTGGTGTGTCACTTTTGCGGATAAATACCGGGTGATAGCCACATTTGTGTCTACGATAGAAAATCTCGTCATCATCGCCTTCAATCTTTACCGATACTTTAGCAGCTATAACATAAAGGTCACAATGCCCATTTCTGTGCTTGCGACGACACTTGTACGAGACATTGTTCTCGTCAAGATATTTTTTTAGTTTTTCGAGCTTTGTGGAATTTTTCATATGTCTATATTTTTTATAATCTATATATACCAAGCATTAGCGCAAGGGGATGGCGCGATTTTCTTTGTTGTTGAATATTTTACTTATAATTGTATATGTGTTAGAAGTTACGTTATAAGCGAAGTTATGTGTTGTAAACATATACCCAGGTACAGGGTATCCTCCCACCTTAGGCATAAGGGTAGAATGAAAATGACTTTGTAAGGCTACAATACCCTTTTCTACGGCATATCTCACGTAATTGAATGCTGTCTTTAACGAAACTCCAAAATTTCGCGCAATTCTTTTGTACGATAATCCTTTCTCATTGTAAGAATCTCCGTAACCATACTTCCTTTTAAGTGCGCGAGCTTTTTTGACAACACTAATTTGTCTCGCCTCACGTGCTTGTAGAATGGTACGCTTACAGAAATCTTTATGAGATTGGATTATGCACAAAAGAATGGCGTATAATGATTTTTCTACGTCTTTTATTGTGTCATAACAAATATCTGTGATATTAATATTTCTGTCTTTATGCTTTGAAACGACTGAAAGAAAAACAAGTGAAGAACCTTCGATTTTAGCAAAGCCGAGTCGAATAAGCGTATTTATGCGTTTCTTTATAGTGTACGCATGTACGCCTGTAATGTCAGCAACCTTATTGACTGACCAGTTCTTCAATACATTTTTATTGTGTTTATGGTAAAAATACAGCAACAAGGCTATAGCTTTCAGAGAAGCTTTATCTCTGAAAAGGCTGTTAGCTATGTTGTATCGTAGGTTTTTTACCATAATGTTCATAAAAAAAAGAAACCCCCAATGTACAGCGGACTTGGCAACACTGACAATGGGAGTTATTGTATATTTAGACCCTTTTCTATTTAGATAGGGAAATTGTTCTTTTAGTGCCATGTCATTTTTGCGCCACAAAATTAATAAATTATTAGTGTATATGCGTGTTTTAGGCATTAAAATATATTAAATACTAATAGAAAGCTAAGAGGATGTTTTGCTGTTTGAAGATTTATTATTAACTTTGCGGTGTTAAAACTAATAATCAACTAATAGACATAGGAGATACAACAATGAAAAATATGTATGGAGAAACAGTTAAACCACAATATGAGGTGGCACTGAAACAGCACGTTAAAGGCGATGTTGATAACGATTATGAAACAGTCGATTTTATTAAAGCTGACAATTACAAAGAAGCTTGTAAAATAGCCAAGGCGCAATCTAAAGATATTAGCAAAAAAGACGGCAAGTTTCACGAAACGGAACGTCTGGATGCTGGTCTTGCTATGGTGACCGTATGCTGCTATTACGCTGATGACACCTCGGATTATAACGAGGTATGGCAAGAAGATTATGTCGGAGGTAAAAAGGTCGGCAGATATATTCTTTAACAATAAGGTTTGCGAACTTAAAAATAATAAAACATGAATGATTACATGGACCCTCGCAATTGGGATAAAGAAGAAGTACAAGCCTGTAAGTATTGGTCGGCAGGAGCTGTCGTAACTTTGGCTTTATTCTACTTTACAATCTGGATATTTTATTAACAGAAAAAATATACAACAATGGAGATTACGACAACAATGGTTCGCTTTCGTTGCCCGAAGGCAATGATGGAGATAAAAACGCCGAAAGCTCAGATGTTTGCCTTTGGTAAAGAACAAGACAAAAGGGTCTGGGTTCCCGAGAATAAAATCATCGTTAAACCCGACAATGAGTCCGACGACTTGAACGAGTGTATAATGCCAAAATGGCTCTATTGCAAGACAATGCTGCCTATGTACACGCAGATAGACGAAGAATTTTTGCACACAGAGAATGTAGACATCTTATAAAATAAAAAGTTTAACGTAACAACAATAAAAATGGAAACAACAATGAATTTACAAACAGCAGTGTCTGACAATATGGTATCAGAATCCGCAGGAATTACAGTGGCAGGTGGGGATGACCGTCAATTTCTGGACTTCGACATTAGTAAAGTTCAGACGCTAACGTTAGAACAACTTGCTCGTACAGAGAAAGAAAACGACTACAACGGCAACCCATTAATGGGTATCTACCATTTCCAATTAATTCAACAGGTACAGGAAATGTGTGCCGAGCGTGGTTATAAAGCTGAAATATGGGATTTGTTCGCAGCCAACAACAAAGACCGTCGTGCGCCTGGTGTTAGCCGTTTGCCCCAAAAGGAAGAAAAATATGGAGAACGTGCTATTGAAGCTCATATTCTGCGTCGTGTATATTGCAATATACGTCTTTACGACCTTGACAAAGGTGAGGGCGACGATGCCATTACTACCAACTTGGCGATTTCTTTCCATCAGAAAGGTCTACAGGTAGGTATCGGAAGAAACGTCGTTATCTGCCACAATCAGACGATGCTAAACCGAGAGCAATATGCTGCCACTTACAAAGACGGAAGCACACAAGGCGTCGCTCTTAACGAGTTGCTTGACAAGGTTGGTGTATGGCTTGATAACCTGCGCAACATCACGGCCGAGGACGACGAGAAAATCGAAAAGATGAAGCGTCGCGTGATAAGTGCGCAGGAAATGTTTACAATTATCGGTATGCTGACATCTTTACGTGTTGCGTCAGAAACAAAGTTTAAGGCAATTCGTAACAACAATACTATACCCCTTAATCAAGCACAGATTAGTCGCATTACGGAAAAAATGATGCTGGCTTATCAAGACAGAGGAAAGGTTACGGCGTGGGATTTTTACAATGCCGCTACAGATATGTACAAGCCGTATATGTTAGACCAGCCAATGATTCTGTCGCAAAATTTGGCTCTCGTTGATTTTATCGAAACTCATGTATTATAAATATATTTCCGTTTTCTACGTCGTGAGACGTGTATATTTAATCAGTTAAAAATAAATGATATTGCGCCCCACAGCGGTGGGGCTTTTAACAACTCGGAATAATTCATCCGTCACGGGACGGTAGGTTGCAAATAGTCCGTTTAGGATTGATAGCCATAAAATTAGTAAAGTGTTAGAATAAATAATCGTGCGAGCAGCCTGTAAATGCACGATGTGAATATAGGTTCGAATCCTTATTCCGAGGCTAAATATAAAACAAAGGAGATATGGAAGAAAAAACATGTGAGATATGCGGAAAAATTCTGCCACTGTCCGCTTTTTCAAAGTCCTATAAAGGGCGTTGCAAAGAATGTGTGGCACGACTGACAAAAGAAAAGCGTAACGGCACAGCAGCCACCACCCATAAGCCAATTGATTGGGAACAACGCAGATACGAGATAGCGAAGGATATGCTTTGTGCTATCTATGTGGACGAGGGAAACGAGAAACGCAGCACAAATCCAGGCATTGAGTTTGAGTATCAAAGTTTGGAGGGCAATGCAAGGGAAGCCGTCAGATACGCTAACGTACTCATTGAAGAACTTAAAAGGGAAAATCATGGATAGAAAACTTTTCTTTCACACCGTTTGTCTTATGCGCACAGCACAACGTGAATATTTCAAGACACGAAGTAGCGCAGCACTCGCTCAAAGTAAGTTGCTGGAGAAAACAATTGACGATGAAATAAAGCGAGCTAAGGCAGTATTGGCTGCAAAAGCAAAGCCGTTCTATGAACTCGTGAATATAGATTTGAGGATGGGGCAAGAATGGATTAACGACCATGTCGTAGCAAGCCTTGATGATTTCTTCTGCGATGTGACCATTCAACATCAAAATGTGTTGGACATTCATCTTTACGACCACGGATATTGCGATGCATACGATTTTCCCACACTCGTTATTAACGATGTAGGTGATGTTTCAGGCGATGATATGCTTGAATTTAAGTTCGAATGTAATAATGGTAAATATAACGTATCGTTCTTACACGTACTGAAAGGTTAACAAAAACATATAAAAATGGAAAATGATAATTATGGAATTCATTTTAACGCTCTGAAATATGTAAATTCAGGTGTTTTAAACATTAAAGGGCGCTCAGAAACAAAACGTTGTCTTGTCGTGCCTATAGACGACAACCATCTATTTGAGAGCGTAAACGAAGATGGCTCACTAAAGGCAGTCTATTTGGATTTAAATGCTTTTGCTCTGCGCGAGCCAAAATACGAACAGACGCATATTGTCAAGCAATCCCTGCCTAAGGACGTTCGCGAAAGCATGACAAAGGAACAGCTGGATGCTATGCCTATACTTGGAGGCATGAAACCGCTTGTTAATCCTTCAGCTAATGCTGCTACAGCAAGCAATGTTCCGTTCGCACAGCCAACGGAAGATGACAGTGATTTACCGTTTTAAATATTAAGAATATGGGAAGATACAGTAAAAAAACAGAACAGGAAACTCAGAACAAAGAAGTTCCTCAGTTTATTCCACCGTTGGAGCAAATCGAAAACGAAGAACAGGAAACTCAGAACAAAGAAAATTCTCAACGTATAATTCCGCTTATTGCGAGTGAAGACGTAGTGTTACATAAAGGTGGCGTGCTTGTGCCAACTGTTAATAAACTAACAGGTTTTGAAGGTGCAATTGTTATGTCAACACAAGACAATGCTACAAATGGCTTACTTGTTGAGGACGACAAACGTCTTACGTCTTCATTCGTTGTGCCAATGTCAATAATGGCAGACAGCGAAGTGAACGTTGTTGTCAACGTTGTTGACGAGGTTAATATCCTTCGACAAACGCAATATGGCACACGCATGGATAACCTTATTATCCCAGCCGGAACCCATATTGCCGACCTTGTTCTATTGTAAAACAATCTCGGGTGCTACAGATACAAAGTAGCACCCTTATAAAAGAATACAGATGTCAAGAATTGAAAGTAATAGAAGTCTGAATGCTCAATATCGAGAGTTACGCAAAGGCGAACTCGTGTACAGAGTTGAGCTGTATGCTACCAATGGTGTCCACGGCATTGGCAATCGTGAAGTGATAAATAAAATTGTGGACTTGCTTATTAGCGAGTCACAGAAACAAATAGAAAAGGAGGTGAACGAATGACAAGCAAAATCAAACATCCTCGCAAGCGTATCGTTGTGCTTGAGCTTAAAAAAGAAAAAGAAACACTCGTGTATAGTACGTGCGCAGAGCTTGCTGTCGCAAACGGCAAGAACAAAATAGGCATTGAATTAGGAGCACTTTGGAATGCACTTGCCAAAAACGATGGTGTCTACGAAAATGATTTGTGTAAGATTTACTATCGCAAGATAGAAAACAATAAGAACCCAGAATGGAAATAATATATGGACAATATAATTATAGAAACTGATAAAGACCGTAAAAACAGTTTTACTGTTCGTCAAGGCGATAAATATAGCGACGGACTAACGTATGACGAAATGCTCGGTACGATTAGTGCTTTAACTATGCCTACAGAACGTCCTTGTATTCATTGGATGAAGACAGAAGAACAATGGAAGGATTTCTTTGCAAATGTATTATCATCAAAAAATAAGCATATTAAGAATGAAGTTTGATGATTTCTTAAAACAGCAACAGCACACGAAGCGAAAACCACGGCACGATGAATCTAAAATTCAACAGGCAGTTGTTAAGTGGTTTCGTTTGCAATATCCTCAGTATATTATCGCTGCTGTACCTAATGGAGGGTATCGCAATTCTAAAGAAGCTGCAATTATGCAATGCGAAGGAGTTCTTGCTGGCTTTTCCGACCTTATAATAATAGCGCAGCGCAATGTTCTGTTTTTAGAAATGAAGACAGAAAAAGGCCGTCAGTCAGAGGAGCAGAAAGAGTTTCAGAACAAGGTCAGTAAACTTGGCTTTGAGTACGTGATATGCCGCTCTTTTGACCAGTCCGTTCTTGCAATAGAACGGTGGATTAAAATCATAACAATCAAATAACTTAAAAAGGAGATACACAATGACAGGTTTGAATTATGTAATTGAAGCGAAAGGAGAAATACCTTACTTTGTCAAAACCAACAATGGTTGCGAACTTTTGTCTGATGATAGAAATTTGAAAATTATCATCAAGCATAGAAAAGTGTTTAACAACAATAATAATACACAACAGGAAGTCTGTACCACTGCTTGCTGGGTAGCTTCACACAGTATATGGGAGAGGGGTAATATTTCCTCTACAATTTGCTCTATAGACGAGTACATCAAAAGTCTTGATGCGTCTCCTTACTTTACAAAAGCTACTAACGAATATCGCCAATATTTAAACACAGATATAAAATGATAGAAATTGGTATAGTCACGCTGATTATGACGGTAGTGATGTTCGTCTTATGTATGCTGAATTTTCTGCTTGGAAAAGAAAGCACTTATGTGTTTTCACAGTCAATACAGAAGTGGTATCTCGTATTGTCATTAGCATATATCTTACTTTCGTTGTATTACATTTACAAGACCGCTTCACTTTTAAATTAACTAAAATGGAAACTCCTATTAAATGTTTTGCCGTTGAATCTTTCGGCAATAGTTACAAGGTTTTTGCCGACCAAACAGTAGATTCATTATATGTGCAAGAAACGCTAAACATCGCAAAGGTGTCAGTATTTCAATTTCTCTACACCGAATATCTTATCACAGATAATTGGATGTATTCAATGGAGTGGTACTTGAAAAAGAAAGGCATCTTGCGCTTTGAACTAAAAAAGAAGTTCAACGAAGCAAAGCAATCCTTACGCAAGATAATAGAACTTGTAGAAAGCAACTCGCAGGACACATATTGCAACGAGTATGCAAGCCAACTGGATGATATGGCTTTGCCAACATTGAAAAAACTTCGTGACCAGATTGCTGAGAAGTTACAGAATCTTGGCGTGCCACGTGCAGGCGTGTGTGCTACTATGATAGTCCTTCAGAATCTTATATGCATGTCGGTTGATACTCATAAACATATATTCAAGCGCATATACGAAATACGCCACATTGACATCAAGAAGTGCTTTGAGAAGGTCTATCCTGAGACCGCAATCAAACAAATAGACGAGATGCTTGCACTTGTTATGGGTGACGATAGGCAGAAGTATCAGAACAATATCGTCAACAACAAGACTATTAAGCAGCTGTTTGATAAATATGCGGTAACCATTTACGACCAGAATAATATCAAAAAAGCAAGCATTGCAGCGTATGAAGCCATGCCTGAAACGGAACGTGAAAGATATATGTTGCTTGAAGACGGTGCTTGTATCCTTAAAGATAGTTACAATGGCAAGAAAACTGAAAACGACCGCAAAGCTGGTTGACACATTGACAAAAAAGGACTGTGCGGATAATGGCGCAATTTGGGCTAAAGATTATCCGCTCAATCTTTTTAGTGGAGATGCTAAAGAATGTCAGTTTACTCGTGAGGACTTGCGTTCCTCGTTCGTAGCAGGAATAAAAGGTTATTTGCAAATCATATGGCATGACCCCAATAAAGAACTTCCAAATGACGGTGAGTGGTGTTTGTTACATACAACAAGTGGCTTTCGACTTGCTGTTCGTCGAGAAACGCAATCGGGTGTGCATAAATGGTGGCTTATGGATTATTCTCTTTATGATGGGAAAGGTCTCAAACGCTGGGCTTATGTTCAAGATTTTGTATTATATTAATAAAATAAGATAGAATAGATTATATTAATTTGTCTTGTTTTTTATTATCTTTGTACTATGGCAAAGGTAAGTATCAAAATAGAAGGTATAGAAGCTTTAAAGAAAAAGCTCATGGAAAAGAAACAAGCTGTGGATAATGTCTTAAAAACGGCATTGCCTGAGCTTGGGGAAAAGGCTGTGACCTATTCCAAAGAGAATAAAGGTTATCAAGACCAAACGGCAAATCTTAAGAACTCAATTTCTTTTGCCGTTTTCTTTGACGGTAAGCTCATAAACACTACCATAGGCAAGATACCCGAGCCCGACAAGGTTAAAGGCGGACAAGCGCAAGTGCAAAGCGCCTTAGAAGAATATGCTTCCAAACCTGGAGTTGTCGCTCCTAAAGGTTATACAATAATAGTCGTTGCTGGAATGGTGTATGGCAAATATGTCGAAGACAAAGGTTACAATGTGCTGTATCTTACGAAACATTATTTGCACAATGGTATGAAAGATATCTACCAAATGATTTTTGACTTGTTAAAAGAAAAGTGAGGTTGTTGCGCCTCACTTTTTATGTTTGTTTATTGATAAATAACTTCTTCTGAATCAAGCTTTTCTAACACTTTTTCTTTTTTTAGTTTTTCCAAAAAATGATAATCAACGGTTTCGCAAACTCCTTTTAAATCATCGGAAAGTATAAAGATAGTTTCCTGTATAACAAGATTTCCTTCTTCATCTTTTATACGATACTTATTGTATGCGAATTTTGTCTTTGGAAAATTTTTCACTTTTATATAATTTAAAAGACCTTTAAAATCATCTAATTCTCGAGCATATTCGATTTTCTTCTGCTTGTAATCCTCGTTTGAATTAATGTAATCCTGTTTGTATTTGCTAAATTCTTTTTGGGCATAATGAGAATCTATGTCACTCCACATTTCTGCCAAACCTTTATTTGTATGTACTATATGTTCATATCTCTCAATTTCTTCTTTTGCATTTAATAACGAAATCGCATCGTTTACAACTTCAGAAGAATAATAATTGGAATTTGAGCTATCTACGGACAAATATAAAGACTCGTAAGAACGAGGGTCATTGGCGTTTTTAAGCATAAATTCCCGAATGGCCTTTTGTGCTAATGAATTGTCGTCTTTTTTACAAGACAAGAAGGACGTTGCGACGGAACACACACACATAATTATAATTATTCTGTATTTCATGTCATAAATATTTAAATGGTTATTGTAATGTGTAAATTCTATTGTATCTTTCAATTGTCTCTTTAGCGGCATTTACTTTGCCTTGACTTGCATACGTTATATATAAGAATAGATACTCGTGTTGTCGTAATTTTCCAAGCCATCGCAATCGTTCAAAGCATTGGATAGCCCGACTTGTAACGCCTTGCCGGATATATTCTCTCGCAAGATTGCGCACTTCGTTTGAGGTCATATTAAAAATCTGTTTCATAAGCCTTAGGTTTTGATTGCAAAGATAGTCTTTTCCCCTGTTTTAACGCTATATTTTTATATATTTATTTATAGTATTTGGCCAAACGATTAAATAATACTAAATACTAATAGAAATTTAATAGTTAACTTTGCTGTTTGAGAGTAAATTATTAACTTTGTGGTGTTAAAATTAATAACAACTAATAGGAGATACAACAATGACAAAACAAGAAGAAATTAAAGTATTGCAATCACTTAAAGGTGATACTTATTTTGCACAGAAATTTGGTGCTGATATTGACACAATGTGCGAGAATATAAAGAATGATTTTGCAATTGAATGCGGTTGTACATTCAGCAAAGAAACTGAGGTTTTGCGCAAAGAAATAGAAAGCGTTAAAACGGTAGCGAAAGATATGATTACAATTTTTGCGCACAACATAATCGTTGCTCTTGACAAAGGCAATGATACGGATGCTATGGCTTACCAAGCTGTGGAAGAAGTAATCGGAATAAAAGAGATAATCAAATTCAAACATTCTCAGAACATTGAATTATCGGACAGCGAAATTAAGTATTTAGTAGAAAGTTTGGACAAATGATAAAAATTAACGGTATCACCTACGAAGTAGGCTTGTCAATGGAAGTGGCAGGAACGATGTGGTTCTTTCGTAAGAAAGTAGAATGGCGAGAGACCATACGCCACTTTTGGACAAAGCAGGCTCTTGAGAAATACCTCCGCACCCTGCCGAACAAGATAATCAAACGTGAGGTACTTGCAATGCTCAGGCAGACGCACGGTAGGGCAGAAGCCATAAGACGATAAGCCGTTGGGCGAAAACGTTAAGCGCACATTTTATTAATCCAATAAATAAACAAACAAACTTATGATAGAAATTCCAAAATCAAACGCAATAGAAGAACAAGAGAATGAACTTGCACAGTGGGTTCTTGACAATCTTAAAGACAGAAAGGAAGTACAGATACTTCAGCGAACCGAAGGCTGCTGTGCTGGCAACTGGGTCGGGAGTCTGCCAAATGAAAAATGGCACGTATCTTCGTTTGAAGCGGTGAATAATGTTGTACGAGCGTTTCGCCGACAAGGATATGCCGTCACAGAGCATTGCTCGGCTCGTTACCCAACTGCGTATATAAACTTTAGAAAGTAAAAACTGTGTATTATGAACTTATTTTCAAACAATCCCGATTTTTATCCTACACCAAATGAGGTTATAGAGCAAATGATGTTAGGGGAAGATTATGTAGGCAAGACCGTATTAGAGCCTTCTGCTGGTAGCGGCAATATTGTCAAATGGCTAAAACTAAATGGCAGTTGTAATGTTGTTGCCTGTGAGAATGACCTTACTCTACGAAATTTGCTCGGCAACGTTTGCCCTCTTGTTGGCGATGATTTTCTCAAGCTAACAGCTGACCAAGTTAGCTATGTTGACCTTATAGTAATGAATCCGCCATTCAGCCATGGGGCGGAGCATATTATGCACGCTTGGGAGATAGCTCCGTCCGGATGCACAATAATTGCCTTGTGTAACAGCACAAATGTCAATGCTACTTGTTATAGAGAGTACCGTAAATTGCAAGAGGTAGTCAAGCTGTATGGCAGTTCCGAATTTTTGGGAGACGTATTCAGCACGTCTGAGCGTAAAACAAATGTAAATGTGTCGCTTGTGAAGCTCTATAAACAAGCAGATGGTGAAGATGAATTTTCAGGCTACTTTTTCTCGCAAGAGGATGAAGATGCCGCCAACCAGAACACCAAAGAAGGTCTGATGCCATATAATGTTGTGCGTGACTTGGTTAATCGCTATATTTCTGCTGTTAAACTTTTTGATAGCGTAATGGAAGCGTCAAATCAGATTAATGAAATAGCAAAGGTAGAAAAATTCAGCTTGCCTATATATTTCACTGCCGTCAACGCAGAAGAACGTTCTACAACAATCACAAGAGCGCAGTACAAAAAAGAGTTGCAAAAATACTACTGGAGGGTTATTTTCAGAAAGTTAAACATGGAGAAGTTTGCAACTTCTAAATTGCATCAGCAGATTAACCGTTTTGTCGAGAAGCAAAGTAATGTGCCGTTCACTATGAAGAACGTGTACAGTGTGCTTAATATGGTCATACAGACTACTGGGCAGCGTATGAGAACAGCTTTATCTGAAGCATTCGACCTTATATGTTCCTTGTCGGCAGAAAACAGCACAGCTGGTGAGACATGGAAGACAAATGCGAACTACATGGTTAACAGAAAATTCATCGTGTCTTGGATTACTGAATACGACACACGCTGGCCGAATCCTTTTGTTAAGTTAAGAATTGGAGGTAATAAAGACAAAATCGAAGATATATGCAAAGCATTATGTTTTCTAACTGGTACAGATTACAACAACATGGAAAGCCTAAGCTCCTTTGTGGGAGAAAATCAATTAGCATGGGGAGGTTGGTTTGATTGGGGATTTTTCCGTTGTAGAGCGTACAAGAAGGGAACTATGCACTTTGAGTTTAAAGACGAAAAAGTATGGATGATGTTCAATCAAGAAGTCGCCAAAGAACGAGGCTGGAGCTTACCTAAAAAACAAACAAAAAATAAATAATATGGAACAAGATAAAATATTGACTCACGTCTATATTGTAGAGGTTGAATCGAAAGAGCAAGACAAAGACAATAGTAATGATGTTTGTGACATTCATTCAGGTGTTCTCCGTGTTTTTGCCAATAAAGAGGATGCGTCAGCTTACATGCGAGAATACTATGATAAATGTGAGTTGACAAGTAAGAGTATCGAAACCTTTGAGAGCGGCAACGGCGGCTTTTCAATTAAAGTAGATACCAGAAGTGAAAACATTCCTGGTTCTGTGTCTATGAGTGGTGAGAAGTTAGAAAACAGAATATGTAAAATGAAAGTCAGTTGTTATGCAACGGAAATAACAACCAGCTTTGACAAGGAAAGAATTTCTTTTGATAATGATTACTACGATGAATTTTTTGGATAAGACATGAGCGTATACACAGAAGCGATGTTGGCAAGTTTGTTTAATGTTACAACAACTTCGCCTTATGAATGCGATTTAGAGGACCCCGTGCCAGTCAAAGGCAGAAAATCTTACTGCAACGCGGTAGCAGTATCAATACGCGTTTCAGAAAATAAAGCGTTTGGGTATGCTGTGTCGATTATGCTTCTCGTTGATGGGCACTATCGTAAAATGCAGTGGAGAGTACTCTCAGACGAAGAGAAGAAAAACATACAAGATGCGTTGGGTATATGAACAGAAAAACCGCTGCCTGTGGAGATACGGATGGCAGCGGTCAATTTGGAGTTTAACGTAATATCTCGTTAGAGATACAACAATGTAGCGCAAAGGTAGCATTTTTGTTTTGACAGACAAAATAATTGATGTATATTTGCAAATTATTAACTAAAATACGCAACATTATGGAAGCAACATTCTCTACAGTTTATGGTGAAACACCACATGGGGGCGTGAAGATGACAGCTTACTTCTTTGACGATGACATGAAACCATGTATTGAAAAAGAAGCCAAACATACAAGAATTATTGAATACGACAAAGATGGTAATCGCATTTTTGAAGTATATTCCTAATCGTGTATAGTCGCAAGTAATTTTTCAAGCAGAGCAGTTCTGTGTGGAAATTGCGTGCGACATTTTTCTTTATCCTTAACGTATTGTGCAACGGTGTCAGCAAAATCTTCAACAGGTGCTTGTTTGCTATATTCACGATAAAAATTTCCATCAGCTTTCTGCGCTTGTGTCCACTTTGTCATAGACGAAACATAATGCAGTTTTTTATCTATATGATGCCCTGTCTCATGACAAATACTTTCTTTAAAATATTCCCATGTAGAACGGCCGTGTATTGTCACTGGGTCGGAACTATACATATATCCTCCCTTAAAGCCTTTGTAGACTTTTTTAAAATAATCGTCAAGAGGGTGTGGTTTGTTACAACTCATAATTCCTTTGAGGTTTTCTTTTATAAAAGAAGGACATGTATCAAGGAATTTTGATGCCCTTCCAGCATCCAAGTTTGCCTCTAAAGCATCAGTAAAAACTTCATAATAGTAACTTATACCATTTTTATCTGTATATCTCACAAAGTCCGACACATAGCCACGAATATCGACAGGTTTGCCTTTGGGGGTTGTACTGGTGTAAGCCTTAGCTACTTCATAGGCGTTTATATCACTATCAAAAGTAAGTCCTCTTACAAGTCCATTTTGTCGTAATTGATAACGGGTATATACAAGCGATTTGTGGCGAAGCTTTGCATACAACTCAGCGACTTCCTTCGCATCTGTTGCCTTTTTAAGACGTTTGCATAAATTAGTTAATACCACGCTTTGCTTGATACCATTCTTGTGTTCTTTGTAATATGCGCTAAAAGCATCTTTCGTTGTCCTAACAATGTAGGCGTTATTGATATTTATGCCTTGCGCAAATCTTTTATATAGACTTTCTACATTAGCAATATTCCACGTTTTAGAACTTTTTAAAGCCGATAAGACTGCATTGTATCTTTCTTGAAGTGCACCTTTAAGTTGTGTTCCATCGAGCGCATTGTTCATTCGTTCCAGGTACAAATAAGACCTCCTAAGCGTCCAATTTTTCTGTATTTTAACAGCATCACGCTTTGCGTGCCGTACCTTTGCAACCTCTTGTATAGTTTCACGACGAGACATTGCATCTGCGCCTATTTGCTTGCGCTGTGTTGCATTCAAATACTTTATCCAATAACTTTTATTGTTTGCCAAATGCCACGCCAACTTGTCCCGTTTATAAGCGTCCACTATTTTATCCGCATTGTCCTCAATGTACCGTTTATATTGGTCGGGCATATCTTTAATACGGTTAGGAGATACGTAATTAGACATATCTTCACCATTGAACAGCCGTTTGTAGAATTGCTTGCGTTCCTCGCCACTTATCATTACTGGGTCACTGGTACACATGCAGTTTGAGCCCCAAAAGCATTTGCCGTCTTTCTGTATATACATGATGTGATTGTTCTCAAGTGTAACGTCGTACACAAAGCCGATGTATTCAACTTTCTCCTTGTTAAATACAGTGGCGGTTGCTGAATCGCATTCACTTATTCTGTAACAGTCATATCGCTGCTTTATAACTGTACCATCTTTTTTGACAGTATTTTTAGGTGACATTATTCTATATGACGGTCGATGTCCTACTTTTAACAATAGCAAACCTATTTCAGCTGCCATTTGAGGAGAAGATGTAAAATACATTCTTTCTCCATGATTTGGAGTACATACATGACCTCTGTTGCCCATAAAAGGACGTGGCTTCTTGATATGTCCGTCGCACACAATAAAAGCATCAAGAAATATTTGGATTTGTCTCTTTGATGCATTTAAAATTTCTTGTGGTATATATTTATAATGTGCAGTTCCGTATTTTAAAAGCTCTTGACCAAAAGCACAGTGGTATAAAACAATGGTGCTTTTATAAACGTGTGGCGTAAACCCCATCTTCTTGATACAAGTTTGCATACGTTTCCAAGCAGGCTGTCCTTTTTCTTGCGACAAAACAATACCGTAGTCATGTTGCATACTACCGTCTGCAAGGTAATACCCCATAAATTCACAATACACATCAAAAGGTATATTTTTGTCGCCAAACATAATGTTCGTGCGGTCTTTGGCGGTATTGACAGCGGAACGATAGAAAGCTCCCATACTTGGCTTGTATTCCGTAGCGTTGCATTTTTTTATTTCGTGAGCACCGCTTTTGCTTATATACACCATTTGATGTTCTGGAGTAACAAGGCATTCCAACGAACGGTTAAAAAAGTGTATAAGTTCTCCATTGTAAGGGTATTTTTGTACTCCTACAATACTTGTCTCTTCTATTTCACGTGTCTGTGGATTTAAAGAATATACAATATCTTGAGTCGTAACATCTTTAAATTCTTTCCATCCTTTTGTAGTCAGAACCTGAGTACCTTCGGCATAACATTGAGGGTGCCAGCCATTCCACACAAAGCCTTTAGGATAGTACCCTTCAAGCTCGTCGCAAATGTCGGCATCTTCCTCTGGGTCGTGCTGTGGAGATACGTGTATATGCTGCCCTATGACAAAAGGCTCGTTTGCCCAACGCTCGTTCCTTGCTGTGTGGTATGCTGCATTGATTTCGGTACGAGCCACACGTAAAGCATTCTTTCTTGCGGAGCGATATACGCCCAACCCTACATGTTCGAGCGGTTCTTCTACAAAGCGTACACGTCCGTCAATAATGCGCTTCCTGCGCCAAGTGACAATATCTTTCTTCTGTCCGTTCTTTAACACTTTTACTGTGTGGTAACGACGATACATCATATCCGGGTTATTCAAATATTGTCGTATTCTTCTACCCACTTCCTCTGCGGATTCACCCTTTCCCAGTCCGTCGGCTATCACGTTAGACATCGCCATCTCGAACTCTGCTTTTGTTTGCTGACAGTAGTTCCATACGGACTGCGCGAGGTTCAAGCCTATCTTAGAATTGAGTCTATTTGCTATGAACGTCGCAGCAGCCGTTTTTCTTGCGATTTCTAATGCTTTGTCTGTTAGCACAGAGAATTGCCCTATTGCATCATTGTCGTGCGCATACGCAAGAGAAACGCCGCTTGTTATGCCGCTTTTGTAGCATAACATGCTATTTTGGAAATAGTCGTTAAATATGTCTTCAAGTCGAGCTTTAAGCAAAGGAAAATTGTCAAAATTGAAAAGAGCGTCATTTTCGAGCACGTCTTCGCTATAGCCAAGAGCGAGCAGCTTCCTGACATAACTTCCGTATAACATGCCAAGTCGGCGGTTGTATTCGGCGAATAGCCTGTTTAAATCTTCCTTTCGCTTTTTAGCTGTAAGTTTTTCTGCCATGCTTATTCTTCATTCGTCACAGACTGCGATGCGTTCGCCGACTCACCAACACCCATAAACGCCGCCTGTTGCATCATTTCACTTTCCTGTTCTTCTTTCATTTCTTTCTCCACGCTGTCGGCATCATCGTTGAGCGGATTAAGCTCAATAGAACGACGTTGTGAAGTAGAAGGCTTACCTCCATTGCTCTGTGTGATAAGTTGTAGCAGTTCAACATCATTCTTGGGTATGTAAGGTTCAAACACGGGCTCAAAATCAATGTCCTCCGCTACGCTTGCATCAATACCCTTAACGTATATGCCTGCATTGCAAATACCGTTAGCAACAATGTTGCTTCTGCGTGTGAACATTTCTCCATACATTTCAGTTTTGTTGCCGACTTTCATAAATGGGTCGGTGAACATAAGACGTATGGCAGCTCCACTTGTGTTGTTGCCTAACGTCTTCATGTTCTCAAACGAAATGTCAGGAGTTTGGGTAAATGAGAAGATGATATTGAACAGGTAAGCAATCTCGCCTTTTACACTCTCAGGAGAGTGGTCCCATGACAGCACTCTCATTTCCGTTTCTTTGCCGCCCTGGAACACCGAGCCTTGCTCGCCTTTCTCAGCAAAGCCTTCCAAACGACCTTGTATAAAGTACTTTGGCGTGCCAAAATAATCGTTTGTATCGCCCCAATTCGAGATACATTCTTCTGCTCGGTCGCACGCCCACTGTACATCTGCCCATTCCGATTTGTATTGGTAGTAATAAACTACTGGTATCTTTGTAAAACCATGTGCCTTTGCTTCGGTGAGTGTCCATCCTGAGCCATTATGGATGTACTTGTAAACGAATCTATCCGTGTATACATCGAAGTGAAGTTCTTGTGTTCCAAGCTCGTCAAACGTGTAGTATTCACGTCCGAACCCATCCATACGATGCCAATCATTAAAATGCGGATATAATTTATCTCCATTTCCAGGAGAAAGAAGCTGTACTCGAATTTCACCGCCAAGCCGTCCATTTTCGTCTGTGGTCATGTACCATAGCTCTGCTGCTTCACATTGAGAAGACACTGTGCGAACAAGCTGCTTGTCAAAATACTTCATTTTGTTGTCGTGATAGCAGTGTGTAATCGCATCGAACAGTAGCTGCTGCTTGTTGTTGAGTGTCTTAATGTCTACGCCATGAGAGTTCGCCTTGTAAGTTACAGGGTTTGTGAGCAAAAAGCCCACTAACCTGTCGACTATCACTCTCTGTGTCGGTAACGCTATTCTGACGCGGTCAACAAGTTTTGTCTTGTAAATGACCTGTCCTGATAAAGGGTCTTTCTGCTCTGTCGGCACTTTTACTTTCTTTTTCGGACGCTTGGTTTCATCGAAAATATCATGCTTGTAAGCATCATATTGACGCATAATGTCTTCGAAGCTGTCGTGCTGTGGCTGCTTTCGTGCCGTGAGTAACATATGTACTGTGTTGGCATCGTGTGAGAGTATTTCTGTTATCTTCTTCATATTTTGCTAACTTTGTTAGCAAAGTTACAGAATAGAGCGTATGGCTCAGAAAAAAAAGAAAATGCTGTGTAAACAATTATCAAAGTCTAAAATAATATTAAAGACAGGAAATAAACAAAGAATCATTTGGTTGTATGAAATGCATTTATTAACTTTGTGGTGTTAAAATTAATAACGACTAATAGGAGATACAACAATGAAAATTAAAGTTACACGCAAGGATGGTTCGCCAATCATTGGCAGAAAGAAAAGCTTAGCCTTTACTATCACAGACAATCTTGACAAATTAGGCAAAGCGAGCGAAAAAGATTATTGCATAAACGAAATATCTGATGAAGAATGGTCTGTTACATATCAATCTTCAGAAATGGAAGAGTCAAATGATATGCTTGAATTTGTTTTTCAGATTGAAGATTATCAAAAGACATTAGAACCTGTCAATATTATCTACTGGAAAGATGACATTATTGAAGATTCAAAGTTTTTTACGGTAGAACGTTTATAAAAATAAATAACTCATGGATTACCCATTTAAAAACGACATTCACAATAGATATTGGTACTCTATATATGCCGAGCTTATTGAAGAAGAAGGCTATGGAGAATACATGTCGTACATCGCAGCCTTAGAAAAGACTAAGAAGAAATTTAACGACGCAGAGTTAGCATAAGCGAACAAAATCAGCCCTCGCCAACACGGATAAGGCATAAGTATGAAAGCAAGTGAATTAATGATAAAGTTAGGTAGCTTTATTGAAAGATATGGCGATTTGGATATTTGTATGCCTGATGGTAAAAGTGTAGAATATCTTAGCCATAAAGATAAGGATGATAAATTTATTGTAGATTATGAATAAGACCTCTAAGGACTCGCTATCACGGATAAATTAAAATTATGAAATTTATAACTAACACATCAGGAATTGGCAACTTTAAGAATATCAATTACGAGGATGCCAACGTTGTAGTAATTGTCAACGCAAAGAATCCTACTATAGGTCTACTTCGAATAAAGGAAGGCGAAGACGAGGTTGAAGCTGTCAAAAGCTACATGTCTCAGTTAACGCTCGGCTGTAACTATCGCTATGAGATAGTTAAGAAGATAGGCAATACATATTTTTGCAATTGATGTACACGATAATAAACACAGCAAATATCCTGCTTTAAGGAAATTTGTTGTGTTTATAATATTCCTAAAATTTCGCTCGCACTCATACCGCTGCCGTAAGCACCGAGTACTTTGTCGAGTACAACATAACGAATAGCATCTAATCCATGATTCCACATGTCAATTGGTACATTGAGCCACTTTCCTTCTTTGTCCTGTTGCCAAGTGTAGTTATTATACTCCTTGCGAATATTCACAGAACGGCTCGTAACATGTATCCTGAATTGTTGCATCTTCATAATGCCTGCGTTTATTGAGCCTTGAAACTTTGTAACTGGTTTGATATTCAGACCAGCATTGTATATTTCATCAACAAGACGTGGGTCTGCGCTCTCTGATATTATTTCTAAGTCGCCTTTTATAGCTTTAAGCTCTCTGATTATATCGTCAGTCATCATTTTCGTTCGATAACAACGTTCATCAACATATAGGTCGTTACCCCAAAGATACACTTCAACAATGGCTGTTGGGTCGTTGGTGTAACCAAAGTCCATGCCAATCCAATGATGTCTATGTGCTTCAACTGGTATGTAATCATCTACAACCACATTCTCAAATACAAGACCCTCAACAATAGCACGCTGTCCGAGTCCGTATATGCGCCACAAGCTCGGGTTTTTCCACTTCAAGCTTTCAATTTCATCAATAACCTTTTGCTCAAGGAATGGGTTGTCTTTATATGTGGATATGAACCAGTAAGTATTTTTCTCCTCGTTTACTTGGTTTATCCAGTGTTCTTCTGAGAATGAAGGGTTATAGTCGAGTATGGAGAACTCTGTAGTACGCATCTGTAGCTGCTGCCATTCTATGAAAGACAGCTCATTTGCCTCATTTACAAACAATATCTTACGCTTAGAACCACGCACCTTTTGCTCGTTGTCAGTGGAGAAGAACTCAATCCAAGAACCATTAGGAAATGTGTAGACATATTCTGATTTGTTCATTGACTTGTCATTCCACCAGCCTAAAGAAAGCATTACGTTCTTAAAATCGCGGTATACAGTGCGTTTGATTGAGGGCATACCAGCACGTATTATGGAAACTGTTGTTCCGGCGTTATTAAAGCAATAGATACAAAGAAACTGCACAACCGACCAAGTTTTCGCTGAGCGCGAGCTTCCTTGTAATGATACGGTAGTAAATCCCGCTTTCTTGGCGGCATCTACTCTCATGTAGTTCTTTGCTAAAAATACGTGTGGCATTTGTCTTTGCTTTATTCTTTATTTGGCTGAGCTTCTTTACGTTCTTTTTCCTTCTGAATCTCCGCAAGAACTTTATTGTATTCTTCTGTATTTGTAACAACGTGCACTTGCAACGGCTCTTGTCTAAGCTGTTCTCCTTTGCTTGTAAGGTCGATGTGCTGTATCTTGCCATAGGCTCTATCTACGACACGTTCGAGTATATCAATGCCCTTTTTGTCAAGTATACCCTTAGCAACAATGCGTTGCATCATAGGACGTGTCTTGTCGGCAAGGACAGCCTTAAGTTCATCCTCGGGCAATGTTGCTATATAGAGAAAAGACTCGGCTATAGTCTGCGCAGTTGGCACTTCGTAGCCTTTTTCCTTCATCTCGGCGATAAACGCTGTCATCGTCTTAGGCTTAGGCGGTCGCCCTTTGGGATTGGTGATTTCGCCTTTTTTAAACTTACCTTTTTCAAGATTGGCGAGTTGTTTTTGACGTTTACTTTCATTTTTTGATAGTGGCATATTTTTCTCCTTATTCCTTATATATTGCTTTCATAGTGCGTTTAAAGGCCTTTTAAACAAGTTTATCGCTGTTTAAAGCCGATTTACGGCACATTTCAAGAATTTGCATATACTCCATCAGTTCACCACGACGGAGTATATTAGCGCATAGGCTGACAAAAGCGGTCGCTTTGTCGCTCTCGTTTATGCGCCTTATTTCACTTGCGCTCAACGTTAGCAAACACTCCATCACTGCCACCTTATCCTTTGCAGGCAGCGATGATGAAATATTTATGTTGAGCGCACGCTCAATGGTTGTTCTGATGGGTAAAGGTTTACTCATAATTATTTGTCTTTATTCATGTTTTTTGTTTTGCTGTTTGGTTTATTATTATTATATTTGCAATGATTTATCTGTTGGGGTAACCTGATATGCGGGAGCTCCATTTCGGCATGACAATGCGGATGAATCCGAGTTAGGGAGGCATATCCTCCGCTAACCATTTAATCTTGATGCTTTTTCTTTTCTAATATCATGTCTATGTACATGCCCATTTGAACCTACAACTATAATCCAATCAATTTTCTCTAAGGCATTTTTGGGCGATTTCTGTATAAATCCATTTTCCCCATAGATTTGATTTTTCACATAGTCCTTATCAGCCAAAGGATTGTTCTGATACAAAACAACCGCTTTCACATTCTGAGTGCTTGCCTTTTCCAACTGCCTTTTGATAGTGTATTTGCCTGCTTCGTTGATGGTCTTTATATCCATGGGAATGTTGTAAATACGTCCATCATTATGAGATTCAAACTCTATTGTAGCACGTTCACTGTCAAGATATACTTTGTAGCCTTTATTGGCGAGATATAATGTGGCTTCATTTTCTTTGTCTTTATTTGTGTCTTTTACTTTATTGTGTTCCTTGTTTGTCGCAACAAATCCACCTGATGGGTCGAAGTAGGAGCGTGAAACGTCATAAAATTCAGACTGCATAAGACCATCAAATTCTTTTCTTCTCGTTGATAAGGCTTTGGGATTATTTCTGTAATTTCTCGTACCACCACTATTCTTTGCCATTGCTAATATTTTTTAGAATAGCCCCCACTCGGCAAACTTCTCGAATCCGCCTACCTTGTTGATGTAGTCTTTTGCTATCTTAACAATCTCGGAGTACGGCTTGCCGTCAACAGTTTCGTCACCGATAGCGCAGAACAGTTCTACAGGCTTATGCTCTTTTTGTGCCTTCAGGAAAGCGTAGATATTAACCGAGACATCGGCTTTAGAAAGGTCTTTCCCGTGCAGTCCACCGCCTGTCACCGACTGAGCCATATCAGAGCCGAGTTTGCGGTTCGTTGCTCCGCTATCTACATCAATGCCTCCAGTCCAGTCGCCCAGTGGGTTGATAGTGGCAGTAGGGTAGAGCCTTTTCAGTCCTGATGTCTTTGCGTTACTCTGACAGATAACCAACTTTTCTCCGGCAAGGATGTATTTGCCGTCTGTTGGAAAATATGCGTATATATCGTGGGCTAACTTAGAAAGAGACTTCTCTTCGACCGAGAGGGGCATACCCTTGAAGATTCCGTTGTCACCGCAACGGATAATGCCATCTTGGTTCTTTGCAAGGTGCGCGTCCTGTGGCTTGGCTACAAGGTTCAGTCGCAAATTGTCACAATTGGTGATGCGCTCCACGATTGTGTACACTTCTTCTTTAGAGAAAGCTACGCTGCTTTCAATGATAACGTTAGCAACGCCATGTCCGATAAGAACTTCTACGGCAATTTTTGGACTGTCCTGCTTGGTGTAAGCAAGGTCAACGATAGCTCCTGCAATGCGGTCTGCGACTTTGTCGGGATGTTGTGGGTTTACTTTTTCTATCATTCCTAATTTTAATTTATGTAGTTAAACTTTGATTTTTTCAGCCTTTTTGCCTGTGTAGGTTTCCCAGCGGTTGATTATCACATCACAATAATGAGGGTCAAGCTCCATCGAGAAACCGTTTCTGCCGAGTTGTTCGCACGCCATTATAGTCGTGCCACTACCGCCGAAGCTGTCATATACATTCCATCCTTCCTGTGATGAGTTCTGAATAAGATATGCGAAGAGTGGAATAGGTTTCATGGTCGGATGTTCGACACTCTTTGTCGGTCGGTCAAACTCCATAACGGTCGTTTGTTTTCTGTCACTGAACCAATTATGGCTCGCTCCTTTTTTCCAACCATACAAGCAAGGTTCATGTCGCCATTGGTAGTCTTGTCTTCCGAGCACCATAGAGTTCTTTACCCATATCAAATTTTCTCGTAGCTCCAGATCTACCGTGTTGATAAGGGCTTTTCTAAACCAATATGAGTAGCCGTCGCTGTGGAATATATAGAACGAAGCGCCTTCCTCCATATTAGCATTGGCAGCGTTAAATGCGTTTGTCAAGAACTCCTCGAATTTATCGTTGTCCATTTTGTCATTCAAGACAACCAGTCCATCCTTGCGATGTCCTTCTGTTGCTGCACCATCATAACCGTAAGCCACATTGTACGGTGGGTCTGTCAAGTATAGCTGAATATTTGCACCCCCGAGTAGTTTAGCAACTTGCGATGCGTCAGTAGAGTCGCCACACATAAGTCTATGTCTACCAAGCTGCCATATATCACCGAGCTTGCATTTCGCTTCTATCTCATGCTCGTCCTCATCGTATGCGTCGTCTTCCGTTTCCTTGCGTTCTGGCATTTCTTCGACAGGCTCAGTATCGGTCAAGAACGAGCAATCAACGCCCCAGTCCTGCAAGTCTTCCACTTCCCAGTCTCCGTTGGCAAGCTCGTCCCAGTCCCAGTTTCCTGCCTGAACGTTGTCCTTGATGGCATACTCCTTAATTTTCTGAATTGGGGTATCGGTCTTCAAGACGAAACAAGGCAGCTTATCGAAGTTCGTATTCCCACCGATGCGTAACTCGTTAGCCACTCTGAGGCGCATATTACCGCAGATGGTGACGTATGTACCATCCTCCAAGCCATAAACCATCAAAGGCTTGTACTCTAAGAACTCTGGGCTATCGGCGAGTGACTTGACGAGCTTGTCGTGCTCGCTCTCCTTTAAGTAGCGAGGGTTCTTTGGAACGCCATCAATCTGCCCCTCATTATAGAGGAGCTTTGTAATGTCAATCATTTCACGAAAACCCAGCTTTACAAGAAGCTCATCCTTTGCGATGAATGGGTTCTGTGAGATTTTCTTTTCTCTTGCCATAACTTTACTATTTAATAATTATTATTTGTAAAGTTAAGCAGTTTTATCAAGGTTTATAAGGATTTATCGATTTCCGTGTAAACAAAAAGGGCACGCTACGTTCTTGCCGTGCGCACCCTTTATAATGTGTGGTATATTACAACTGAGCTGCCTGTGTTTCTGTGAGTGTTTCGCAGATGTTTACTGTTATTGCGTCTTGCATAAGGCGATATAGTTCTGCCGAAGCTTCTATAACGTTCTCACCACCAACTTCTCCGTCGTAAACAACGATTAATCTGTTTTGTAACTGTATGAAATCCCGTAACAAGGCGAGCATGTTGTTGGTTGTGTCACTGATTGATGTATTCTCCTTATTGTTGTTTATAGCGTTCTTTTCCATTGTTATGCGTGTTTAAAGGGTTGAAGTGTGTGGATTTATTTGACGGTTTTGCCGTTGATGTTAGAGATAGCGAGCTTTACGTTAAATTTGTTTTTGTAAAGGGCGAGAATAAAACGTCTGCCTCGTTGACTCCAAACCAGATATGGCTTGGCATAAGTTACGTCTTTGTGCCTGTCGTAATAGGTGTAGGTTCGTGTGCCGTGCAACTTCCATATGCTGTAAGGCTTGTTCATCAGCCATTGGTTGGATTGACGGAAGATGATTTTGAGTTGCTGCAATTCGTTGTGCAATTCATTAGGTGTTATGCCAAGTTCGTTTGCAATCTGCCGTGTGGTGAGCATGTTCTCGGCAGCAAGCGTCTGGTCGTAGTATTCTACCTTTGGTGCGTCCTTGGCGATACGCTCGCTTTGTACTTCGATAACTTGTTTACTTTGGCTGTTTTCGCATTCAAGTTCTTTAATGCGCTCTTCACGTCTCGCGAGTGCTGCCTTAGCTGCTATCAAGCCACGGGCGATAATATCCTCCTCGCTGTCTTCTTCTTTAGCCACAACGTATGCGCCTGTTGTGCGAAGCGAGGGCAGAACTTCGTTGAATACCCAATCTTGAAACTTGCGAGCTGTGGGCTTGCGAGACTGGAAGATGCATCGGTAGAGGTCGGGTTCGGTGACGAAGTACATTGCTATTGTTTGAATTGCATTTGTTCCATCTGATTTCTTACCGGTAACTACCCCTACGTTAATTGTAACAACCTGGGGGCTAAGACGCTTTACTACAAACTTTGTTTGCAATTCCAAAGCGTCGCACACATCTTTAAGGCAGAAAAGCAATTCGCCTTTCTCATTCCGTGTAACACGAAGCTCTCCAAACATTGGAGAATTAAAAATTTTTACGTCAGTCATTTTCGTAGATTTTTTGACGTTAATATATTGTTGGGTTGATACAACAAAAAGAGTGTACCGCTACCCTTTGTCAAATGCCTCTACGAAAAAGCACGCACACGCCATTACAACGTATGCAAGGGACGATACACTTGTATCTTATTCCGAAAAAACGATTAGGCATAAAAAATGCCCTCTCGGGAGAACGAAAGAGCCTTATTTAACTCCTCGTAGATTTATTTGACACCGCAAAATTATAAAATCTTCTGTGATGTACAAAATATTTCTTGAGATATTTTTATCTTTTTAGCATAGATGAGTTTTAAAAACCTTTTAATTTCTTTTTTATATGTGCTTTTGCCGCATTCATATTGCCCCATTTTGTATCTTTCCAACTGTTGTATGTGGCATTCCATACGTGTGTATTATAGGTTGTATCTCCAAAGGAATCCGTTTCGGCTTCGATTTGTCCTCCACCGACTTTTGTGTTAATTGTATAAACTCCGCCACCTTCGTTTGTGAACCTCATTCTGTCAACCTGTTTTATAAATTGAGAATTCTGGCGCATCAGTCTTGTTTGAATACCATCCATAAAAAGGTCTCTCGGTGTATCTTCTCTCAATCTTTCTGTTTTAGATGCACCATACACAACAGTTCCATTGATAATTATGTCATCATTTACGTTTTTTATTGGGGACTCTCCTTTTATACTTTTTATATTTATACTGTTCTTGTCATTCGCAAGAACAATCTTTTCTGTAATACTTCTGCTCGCGCTTGCGTTGTTGCTATTTACTGTTCTTGTTGAACCTCCACCTTTTGCCATAATCTTTCGTTTTTTTGCAAAGTTAATATTTTATGTAGTCGGGGGGTAAGCATTGCCTATCCCTATGTAAACAATTAATCCTCCTTGTCGTCGTCGCGTTCAAGTTCTGCGTCTGGATTTTCGGCTTTGAATACCCTCCAAGCTTTATTTAGTCTGCGACGCTGATTTTTAAGGTCGTCATCCTATTTCCTTTCTTTCTGGTATACAGTCGTATAAAACAACGTCCATAGATGAATAATTTTTAGCGTATTGAGGTACAGGTGCTAAAAGCGCAGCATATACGAACCTGGCTTCAAGTAAACTTTTATCGTTTTTTCTCTGTTCGACTATGTCTTTGGCTTCCAAAAGCATTCCTCCAAGTGTCTTGCTTCTCAGTATTATCTTTTCAAGAACTGTGTCGTAAGTCAAATATAAAGTTCCTTCTATTCTCATTGTTGTATCTCCTTTATTTATTAGTTGATTATTAATTTTTATACCGCAAAGTTAATATTATATCTTCAAACAACCAAGCAAAACTAATAGAAGTATTAGTATTTAAGAAATATTTAGAGCTTAAGAGAGCGTGTACATTATATACAAAATAAAAGACCGACCCTCGCGGGCCAGCCTTCTACTAAAAACCTTTGCTTATGAACAAGACAAAGGTACTTCAATAATTGATAATAATTTAAGAATCATTTGTCGTTGAATAAACTATCTTTGTTTTCAATGTTTTGTTTACAGTTCGATGAGAAATCCTCTATCTGGTGCGTGAAAGGCGTAAGCTTCTCAAGTTCTTTCTTGACTGAAAATTCTTCATTGAAGAAAGCAACACCTTCCTGTATTTTTTTTACAGCTTCGATTTTCTTCTTTGTAGTAACTACTGGGTTGATGTATATGCAACCGTTTTCCTGGGCGAACCGCCGACATTCGTTGCCACCACCATATATTACAAACAATGGAGTCTTGCCTAATGCCCAGTCTTTGGCTATTGACAATTCAAAAGCAAGATTGTTCAAACGGTCAGAATAACCTCGTGTTGCGAATGCACGCCACCCACGAGGAACGCCAAGCATGTTCAGCTGATACCATTTCTGCGCTACATTAAGGTCTACGAATATGCCAATGTCACGTGTCTGCATAGCACGTGCAATCCACCGCTTTTTGTAGAGAGCTTGCATGCCGAATGATATTGGTGTCTCATTGAACAATGAGAAGTTGGGTTCTACAATGTTGGCAGGATGGTGCTGCTTGTATATTTTTTCTGGATGTTCGTATACTGACGTAAAACGGTAGTCGTCAGTGTAGAAATGTAGCGTTCCGGCACCATTCATATTATATGTACGTTTCTGCTCACCGAAGCAAAGGAAAGGTATTTGGCAATTATCAGCCTGCATATTAATGTCGAGTGTAGGAATCTCCAGTTCGTTGTCGCTTGGGAACAGCATATCTGGAATTGTAACATCATAGTCTTTTCTCATTGTCGTATTGTTTAAGGAGTTCTTTGATTTCGTTGTACAGGTTTACGATTACTTTATCTTTGGCTTGTAAATACTGCCAGTAGCGTCTTGTCTGATTGATAACGTTCTGTCTTGTCCGTGATATAAGCAAAGCCGCCCGTTCTGGGTGTACGCTATAGTCTCTTGTCAGGACGCAATACAACCCCCGTAATACATTCGTCTTTACAGTCTTCGTTTCTGAAACAAGCTGTATGAATGTAACACCGCCAACGGAGCATACAGCATTAAGAATACGGTCTGCCCACATATACTGTTCTGTCTGTGAATATGTCATAAGCATAAATTTTATGGTTTAACGCTGCAAATATAGCAAAAACTAATAGAAAACTAAACTTTACTATTAATAAATTATAAAATATTAATCAAATCTATTAGTATTACAGAATAATTTATTAATTTTGTGGTGTGAAAATAGAGATACTATTAGTCACCACTAAGCGACTTGTGTACATCGTGAAGTGTATAAATGGATTTAAGCCGCGTCTTCACCGACGCATTAAATACGAAGCGATAAGGTAAGTACACAACCTTGTCGCTTTTGCTTTTTACAGACATGAAGATAAAGAGAATTATAATAAATCAGATGTATCGCAATTCTCAATTGAGAAAAGCGATAGCATTCTCTTTGTTTGTAAAAGCCCACACTTGCAATTCTATTGTTAAAAATTGGAGTATCAACAAATTACATGATATTACAGGTGTAAGCGTAAATGCTATCAAAGATAGACTGTTTATCCTTAAAAATATGGAATTGATTGAAGAAACAGGTCTTGATAACAAGCATCTTGTTTTTAAATCACTGCATAGTCATACAGCACATCGCAACATTGTTATACCTGAGTTTACATTTCAACCTAATACTAACTTAAAAAAGAATGCTTATGCACAAGAAATAAAAAACATAGAGAATACATTGACCGCTATGTTGCTTGTCGAAATACAACGTCGAAAGAATTTTGCAAAACAAATGATTCAGCAAAGACATGAACCGTGCTCGAAAAAAGAATACACGGAAGCTGTCAAGACTTGTAATCGTTTTGGTTATGGCAATAAATTCGTAGACAACGGTATTTCGTATAAATATATGGCGGCGAAAATTGGAATGTCTGTTTGCAAATCAATACAGATTGTAAAATTTGCGGTAAAATACAAAATCATAAAGAAGATACGCAATATCTGTAAGCGTATCGCAATCTGTAGCAAATACACAGAAGACATGCTTATTAACTACACGTATAGTTATCGTAATCATATATATAAAAATTTCGCCAACAAATACGTCACAATATGATATGGTATATATTTAATTTTAAAAATCTAAGATTGAGTTTAACGTAAAGAATAGAACAATGAAGACAACAACAATTGACTTTGTAGATAATGCCACGACCAAGGAGGCTGGCATCTACGCAGTAAGGTACGGATGGGCATTCGTAAAGGGTGTGTGTCGTGAAGTGAACGAGTTTGTGCATCGGCTGCCATGGGTGTGTGTAGGAGCTGTGCTGATAGCGGCAACGTCAGTGAGCTACGTGTGCATTGCGGAAGCGAGAGCCGAACGTGACAAGGCGAACAAGGCGCAGATGGAGCTACAGCAGCAAGTAGAACAGCTCTCATGCGCTGTCGAAGCAGAAAGGAGTGCAAAATGATTCACAATCCATTTATGCCTCGTGAGCAGCGCACAGCAATCCTCACGTTCGACAACGGTCATCGTGTTCGTGCCGAAATCCTCATTCCCAAATCAGACCGTCCTATGTGGTACGACGACATCGAACGGCGCTTCATAGAAGACTTCCACAAGTCGCAGCCACGGGCAGTACACAAGTTAGTGAAAGTACACATTCTACGCAACTAAAAAAACATATACAATGAATAAGAAGACAATTAAACTGAAATTCAGTAACTTAAAGAATAAGGCAGTCGCCTTGTGGTGGCTGCTTACACGTGAGTATTATTTCCTGTTAGCGTACAACGACAAGGGAGATAAAACAATCTCGCTTGAGAGTTACAATGTTGACATACTGTCATTTATTGCCTACGTTCAGCGCAGGCATAAGATGCTGACAGCTCACGACATACTTGTGACGCTCGACGGAATAATGAAATTAGGCATTGAAGACATTCTTGTCCGCAACGAGGTCAAGGAGCTCATGGAGAAGATAAAGAAGCAGGACAGAGTTTATCTCGGCCCGGAAACGAAGTGACGATAGATATAAAGAACTATGAAGAATGACAATATAATAATTGAACGCTTCTCTAAGAAGAGATATATAACATATAAAGCTAAAGGAATACCCTTCCATGTAGTTTGCGATAGAGGTCACCTTTGTGAAGTCAAGGCTTTTGATTGTGGAGATAACCACGACAAAGTCCTTGTAGAAAGAACCTACAAATGGCGTGGAAAGAATCAAACCCATATTTATTATGCTAATCAAAAAAGCGGATGCACTGGGTATCCTCATCAAGACGGTAAGTTATTTATTTACCGAGGCCCATGGTTTGAGTATAATGACCTTGTAGTATGTACAGAAGACAATATTAGGGGACGTTACATTTTCTTATGGAACAAAATATTACCTAAAGAAGAAAGGTTTTTAGCGTGTTGGAAAATGTATATTCCTTTTGAAAATACAGATTTTACGGATTTTGCGCAATGCCTTTTGGGATGCGACTTGAAAGACGGTTATCCAAAGTCAAAACAACGCAATCTGCATTTTAGACTCGCTAACGACAAAGATATTGCCGACTATAGTGACGCACTTCGTAAACATCGTATAATATGGGCGGAAGACGGACGTTTTTATCACTATCCTCTTGTTGGCGACCATTACTACGAAATTTTCTTCAATCACGGAGTTGCGGACTTTCGAGAACGCATTTTGGAGAATGAAGACACACGTCCTGAATCATCGCGCCTTATTATGGAATGTGACATGACTGTTCATCTTGAGCTTAGGGAAAAACGAGTCAAACAACGGGTATATGATATAAACAAAGCTCTTGGGCTGAATGAATAATAATAAACAGAACTATGAAGAAGAAAATCAAGACATGGCTCATACACCTTCTGGGTGGAGTGACGGTTGCTGAAAATAGAAAGAGAAATCAAAAAATTTTCCTTCTTGGCATGAAAGGAGCATGCATCGATATTCGTGACTATGCCGATTCTCTATACGGCAAGCCTGCCGATGAATGGAGTGAGTTGATGTACGAGTTTATATGTGGACTACAAGAACGTCTTACGCATGAATTTGACGAAGAAAGACCAACGAGAAAATAGAATTCCTGGAAATGCGTTACAATAAAAATTACAACAATGGAAAACAAGATTAATATAGCAGAGATATTGAAGGACTGCCCGAAGGGGATGAAGTTGTATTCACCAGCATTTGGTGAAAGCAAACTCTATCAAATAAACAATGCTTCCAATTACCCGATTGTCACAAAGGACGAACAAGAATGCGCTAAAAGTTTTACTTCTAACGGACATTTTGATGCTAATATAGCTACAGCAGAATGTATTTTGTTCCCTTCCTCAAAAATGCGCGACTGGACTAAGTTCTTCAAGCGAGGCGACGTGGTGTGGAGTAAAGATAACATGTACGCTATCTTTGAAGGTTGGGCGAATGACGATTATACCAAATTCAATTCAACAATCTGTATTTATGCATTTGACGCATCGTTTGACGAGGAGGTGGTCTGCGACACGGATTGCTTTGTAAAGGCGAGAGAAGAAGAAAGAGCGACGTTTATCGCTAACGCAGAAAAGCATTACAACGGCAAGTACAATCCCGACACTCTGCAAGTGGAGCCAGTAAAGCCCAAGTGCCAGTTCAAACCGTTCGACAAGGTGCTGGTAAGGGATGGTGTAGATGAACAATGGAGGATAAATATATTTTCTCACCACCAAGAAAAAGGTGGTTTCCCTTATGTTTGTATGAGCGGTGTTTACCGTGATTGCATCCCCTACAACGAGCACACCGCCCACCTCCTCGGCACAACCGACCCATACACGGAAGGAGGCAGCGAATGAGCTGCCTCTTCTCCCTCGAAAACGTCAAGTTCCGTGAGACCGCACATATAGCCTTCGAGGACGAATACATTACGGCATACCAGTCCACCGACATCGTTCCGAAGATATACAAGAGCGTCAATACCCCTCGCGACAAGAACGGATTGGCATCTGGCAAGCCCAAGACCTACTATCGCACACGATACAGCGAGTGGGTAACGGAAAAGACATTTGTTGAACAATATCAGAAAATCAGAGAAAATTCTAAGTTATGCTAATAATAGAAATATTGCAAATAATCGCCAGCCTCTCTATCACCATGGCGCTTTTCTATGCGTTCTTTAGAGTTGGCAGACAGAGTGCTTACGACCATATCCTTGAACGTTTTAGCGACGCTGTAAAGATTCTCGATAAGCAGAACGCATACATACAATCATTGGAAGAAAGAGAAAGACACGACCCTAAGCGCCCTATGCTAATCGAATACGAGCCTTCCGTCCATGCCGAAGACTTCATTGACAGCTTGCGACGGATGATATCCAAATATGGCAACAAGATTGTCGAACTTGAAAGCGCAGACATTACAGATGTTATCT